>OCPW01000158.1_pt1 | contig 51513 bp, 33 predicted proteins | sample 1538761 | NCBI WGS metagenome assembly OCPW01 (sample SAMN04571724, study PRJEB22368) | human gut metagenome | biome: human gut; material: stool | host: Homo sapiens | place: Luxembourg | collected 2012-09-20
GCTTCTGAAGTTTAACGCGATCCAATGAATTTTGGAGCTGTTCTTCTTTCTTTTTCATAATTGTTGACTTTAGGTGTCAACCTTATTTAAAAAAAGACACATAAAGCAAAAGGGACTCAGTACGCATTGTACTGAGTCCCTTTTGCTTTGATAACGGTGCGCAGACCTACACGCCCTGCACCTTATGAATCATCTCTCGTGCCTGCTCCATGATAGCCGTCAGCTCCTCCACCGTCGTGGCGCGCAGCATGGCGATGCGCGTCTGTCGGAAGTCGGGTATGCCCTTGAACACCGGCGACGCAGCGATATGGCGGCGCGTGTGCAGTATGCCGCGATACTCGTCGATGCGCTCCACGTTGATGTGCAGCTGCTCAAGCAGCAAGTCGATCTTGCGGTCAGTGGTGAGCGTCGGGTCGGCAGGACGTCCGTCGAGCACGTCGCGCATCTCCTGGAATATCCACGGACAGCCGAACGTAGCACGGCCCACCATCACCGCGTCCACGCCGTAGCGGTCGAATGCGTCGCGCGCCTGCTCGGGCGTGCAGATGTCGCCGTTGCCGATGATGGGGATGTGTATGCGTGGGTTGCGCTTCACCTCGCCGATGAGCGTCCAGTCGGCGTCGCCCGTGTACATCTGCGCGCGCGTTCTGCCGTGTATGGTGAGCGCCTGGATGCCGCAGTCCTGTAGCGCCTCCGCCAGATCGCAGATGACGAGCTGGTCGTGGTTCCATCCCAAGCGCGTCTTCACCGTGACGGGCGTGTTCACCGCCTTCACCACCTCGCGCGTGATGTCTAATAGCAGCGGTATGTTCTGCAGCATTCCTGCTCCGGCTCCCTTGCCAGCCACCTTCTTCACGGGGCATCCGAAGTTGATGTCAATCACGTCGGGCTTCACCTGCTCCACAATCTTCGCAGCCTCCACCATCGACTCCACGTCGCGACCGTATATCTGTATTCCCACGGGTCGCTCCTCGTCGCTGATGGTGAGCTTGCGCAGCGTGGCGTTCACCGATCGCACGAGTGCCTCGGCGCTCACGAACTCCGTGTATACCATCGATGCGCCGAACCGCTTGCAGAGGTGTCGGAATCCGATGTCCGTCACGTCCTCCATTGGTGCGAGGAACAGCGGTCGTTCCCCAAATTGTATGTTTCCTATGTTCATGTTGTTCTTTGTTCTTTTCTATCCTAAAATTTTTCGATATGTACTTCTGTTTATATCGTCTGAGTTGAAGTTTACGAGAAATCCTAAATGCTTTTTTGCCAGTTTCATATAGGTAAGCAGTTGCTTATGGTGTACTGGTTCTATTTCTTTTACTGATTTTATCTCTATTATGACACAGTTTTCTACAATGATATCCAATCGAAGGTTGGTTGATAATTTTATTTCGTCATAATATATAGGTATGCTTGTTTGTCGTGCTACTTTCATACCATCTTTGCTGAGTTGGTATACTAAGGCTTCTTCATAGACAGATTCAAGCAGTCCTGGTCCTAACTGCTTGTACACTTTGAATATAGAACCTCTAATTCTGTATGTCAAATCGTTTTCCGTCATAATAGTATTTTTTTAGTGTATTTCTTTCCCACGGAACCCACGGAATTCACAGAACCTTCAGTTCGTCTTTCTGTGAGTTCTGTGAATTCTGTGGGAGATTATCATTTTTTCCCACTGAACCCACGGAATTCACAGAACCTTCAGCTGGTTTTTTCTGTGTGTTCTGCGAATTCTGTGGGAGATTATCATTTATTTCCCACGGAACCCACGGAATTCACAGAACCTTCAGCTGGCTTTTTCTGTGAGTTCTGCGAATTCCGTGGGAGATTATCATTTCTTTCCCACGGAACCCACGGAATTCACAGAACCTTCAGCTGGTTTTTTCTGTGAGTTCTGCGAATTCTGTGGGAGATTATCATTTCTTTCCCACTGAACCCACGGAATTCACAGAACCTTCAGCTGGTTTTTTCTGTGAGTTCTGCGAATTCTGTGGGAGATTATCATTTCTTTCCCACTGAACCCACGGAATTCACAGAACCTTCAGCTCGTCTTTTCCGTGTGTTCTGTGAATTCTGTGTGAGATTATTTTTTTTCTTTCCACGGAATTCACAGAACCTTCAGTTCGTCTTTTCCGTGTGTTCTGTGAATTCTGTGTGAGATTATTTATTTTCTTCCCACGGAACCCACGGAATTCACAGAACCTTCAGTTCGTCTTTTCCGTGTGTTCTGTGAATTCTGTGTGAGATTATTTTTTTCCTTCCCACGGAACCCACGGAATTCACAGAACCTTCAGTTCGTCTTTTCCGTGTGTTCTGTGAATTCTGTGTGAGATTATTTTTTTCTTCCCACGGAACCCACGGAATTCACAGAACCTTCAGCTCGTCTTTTCCGTGTGTTCTGTGAATTCTGTGTGAGATTATTTTTTTTCTTTCCACGGAATTCACAGAACCTTCAGTTCGTCTTTTCCGTGTGTTCTGTGAATTCTGTGTGAGATTATTTATTTTCTTCCCACGGAACCCACGGAATTCACAGAACCTTCAGCTCGTCTTTTCTGTGAGTTCTGTGGAAGTGTATCTCAGCAGGAGGTCCTGTGTATTCTGTGAATTCTGTGTGAGTATCTCTTAGCAGGAGGTTCTGTGTGTTCTGTGAATTCTATGGGAGTATCTCTCAGCAGGAGGTTCTGTGAGTTCCGTGAATTCTGTGGGAGAACTCTCTCTATCTGGAGCTTAAGTGGGAGATAAGCCATCAGTAAGACGCTTTGCCGTGGGAATCAACGCGCTACTTCTTTGTGGGAGCAAGCGTTTTGCGATACTCCTCGGGGTTCTTCAGCAGTTCGGCAGCCTTGGCGAACTGCTTGTCGTAGCGCAGCGAGTTCTGCAGCGCGCCGCGGTCGAAGTAGTAAGCCGACATGATGTCGTTGGCGATGATCTGCTTCAGCTGCTCCTTGTTGTACGGATAAGCCAGGTCCTTCTTCAAGTCGTGCTTCAGCTTCGCCTTCAGCGCCTCGAACTCAGGCTTCGCATCCTCGTAGTAGCCCTCGAAGCGCGCCAGCTTCTCCAAGTCCTTCAGATACTTCTCGCTCACCTGGTCGTACTCGAAACCACTCTTTATGACATAAGCACAGAACTCATCGTAGTCCTTGTCCGAGAACTCGAACTCCGACGGCTCAGCCACCGTGCGGTGCTTCGCCATGTACTCAATCTCGTAGTTGAGCAGCAAGTCGGTAGTGTCGGCGAACTGCAGGTAGTAGGCGATGTTCGGCATCGAGTCGGGGAGCACCTCGATGTCGGGCTTTATGCCTCCGCCGTCGCGCACGATGCGGCCCGCCGCCGTGCGGAACTCATGCGTCAGCGAGTCTGCCACATTCTCGCTCGCCAATCCCTTCTCCGTATGCTTGTACTTGCGCGCCTGGATGCAGCGGCCCGACGGTATGTAGTATTTCGCGGTAGTCAGCTTCAGCTTGCCGTTGTAGGGTAGGGGCACGTTCGGCACCTGCACCAGTCCCTTGCCGTACGTGCGTGTGCCCATCACCACGGCGCGGTCGAGGTCCTGCAGTGCGCCCGACGTAATCTCGCTGGCGCTCGCCGTCTCCTCGTTCACCAGCACCACGATAGGCATCACCGTGTCAATCGGTTCCATCGTCGTAGAGAACGTCTTGTTGGAGCTCTTCACCTTGCCGCGCATCTCGAGCAACTGCTTGCCCTTCGGCACGAACATATTCAGAATCTGCAGCGCCTCCTGCACCGATCCGCCGCCGTTGGAACGCAGGTCGAGCACCAGTCCGCGCATGCCCTTCGAGCGCATCTCGACGAACGCGCGGCGAACGTCCTTCGCCGAGTTCTCGAGAAACTGGTTATAGCTGATATAGCCGATGCCGTCGGGCTGCAAGCCGTAGTACGTAAGGTAAGGCATCTGAATGGCGCGTCGCTGCACCTTCAGCGTTAGTGTCTTGCCCGTAGCCGGGCGCTTCACCTTCAGCACCATCGTCGTGCCGGCGTCGCCGCGCAGATGCTCCGACACGTACGCCGTCGTCTTTCCCTCCATCGACTCGCCGTCGATAGACAGAATCATGTCGCCCTTGCGCAGACCCGCTTCCGCTGCCGGCATACCCTCGTACGGCTTGTTTATCACCACGTTCTTGCGTGTGAAGCTGTACGAGATAATCGAGCCGATGCCCGCATACTTGCCCGTGAGCATCTGCTTGTATTCGCCCACCTTGTCCTCCGGGTAATACTCCGTGTACGGGTCGAGCGATCGCAGCATCTGGTTGACGGCGTCGCCCACCACCTCGTCGGCGTTCAGCGAGTCGACGTATAGCAGGTCGAGGTTGCGGTAGACGGCGTTGAACACCTCAAGGTTCTTCGCCACGCGGTAGTTATGGTCGCTGCTGTTCTGCGCCGCCGCCAGCATAGGCAGCAATATCAGCGCAATGATTATGAGTTTTCGCATTTCTTCTATGTTTTTGAGTTCGTTATAAATCTTTTTCGGTTCGATGTCACGCTTTTCGGGCGCATCGTCATTCAGCCTACAAAAGTACAACATTAACGCCAAATACATATAAATAATGTAGAGTTTTTAAGCCCGCACACCTTTCTGTGTCAGCAAAACAACCCCATTTTTAAATTTTTTGCCATATTATAACAAAAAAATGCTGAAAAATTTTTGAGTTACGGAAAAACTTATTACCTTTGCATCCGCAATCAGACAACAAGCCAAGTTGTCACAAGAAAAATGCTTCAATAGCTCAGTTGGTTAGAGCACCTGACTGTTAATCAGGGGGTCGTTGGTTCAAGTCCATCTTGAAGCGCAAACATCGGATTGCTTCAATAGCTCAGTTGGTTAGAGCACCTGACTGTTAATCAGGGGGTCGTTGGTTCAAGTCCATCTTGAAGCGCCATTTAAAAAGCCTCGCAAGTTTTCACTTGCGAGGCTTTTTTGTTAGGGGGTGCAGCAGTCTCTGCTGCACCAACCAAGCTATTGGTGCACTTCTTGCTTGGTTGGTGCAGTGGAGACCACTGCACCCCCTATTTGAGCATATTATTTTTGAGGCTGCTTTTTGGTTGCTGCGGAGGCCGGAGACCTCCGCTACTAAGCACCACTATTTGTATTTTCTGAATCTCCACCACATCATCACGCCCGCCGATGTCAGTCCGAACGGGAACGCCATCCACACGCCCATCAGTCCGTAGTCCAGCACGAATCCGCAGAGATAGCCAACGGGCAGCGAGATGACGAAGAAGGCGATGAACGCAATCAGCATCAGCGGCTTCACGTCGGCGATGCCGCGCAGCGCGTTCGCGTAGTTTATCTGCATGCCGTCGCCGAACTGATAGATGAAGAACGGCAGGAGCAGCGAGAGCACACCCGCCGACACCTCGGCGCTGTCCGTAAACCATCCGCCGATATGGTTGCGCAGCAGGAAGATGATGCCGCCGAGCACCACCTCGAGCATCACCATAAGGCGCAGACCCGCCGTCACCGTGTGGCGCACGTTCTGCACGTCGTGCTGTCCGTGGAAGTAGCTCGTGCGCACAGCCACCGCAGCACCCAGTCCGTAGTAGACCATGAACGTGAACTGCGAGATGGTAGACATCACCTGATGCGATGCCAAGGCTATCGTGCCGAGCCATCCCACCATGATGATAGAGAGCGAGAACGACGCCGTCTCCATGCCCATCTCCAGCGCGATAGGCGTGCCGAGAGAGCCGAGGCGGCGCAGCAAGTCGCGCGACCAGCCTAGACGGAAGAAGCCCTCTCTGTATGAAGCGAAGCGGCGTGCGCGCAGGAACACCGCGGCGAACACCACCACCATTATTATACGCGAGAGCAGCGTAGACACGCCCGCACCGATTACGCCCATCTCGGGCGAACCACACTTACCGTAGATGAATATGTAGTTGCCGAGGATGTTCAGCAGGTTGCCCGAGAGCAGAATCCACATCGACGTGCGCGTCAGCGTGATGCTGTCCGTAAACTGCTTGAAGGCGTTGAACAGCATCACGAACGGCAGCGACGCAAACAGCACCATATAATAAGGACGCATGTAGCCGAGTAGTTCCTCCGGCTGTCCGATGTTGCCCAGATTGAAGAAGAGCACCAGCAGCACAGCCATCATCGCCACCGCCGCCAGCGTGTTCGTAAGCAGCGAGCAGCGCAGCGCCTGACCCGCTCCGGCATGTTCGCCGCGTCCGAAGAGTGCGCCCACTATCGGCGTCAGTCCGTAAGAGAACCCCGTGCCGGTGATGATGGCAAGGTTCATGATGTTGTTGACGAACGACGCAGCGCCAAGCTCCGTCGTGCTGTGATGGCCCACCATCATCGTGTCCGCAAAACTGAGCACAATCATACCCATCTGACCTATCATGATAGGGATGCCGATGGAGAGCAGCGTGCGGTAGTGCTGCCCCATGCTTATCGTGCTATTACCAGAATTTGTTTTTGTCTTCGTTGTATTCATATCCGACAGCTGCCAGTTGGTCAATAATCTGTTGTTTTTCTACGTGGAGGTCGTCGCATAAAGCGTCGAGCGAGGGGTAAGTGTCGCGCAAGTGCGCATTGATGACGCTGAAGAGCATCATCGGGTCTTTGGGTAATCCAAGCATAATAATCTGATTAAATAATAGTTACCTGATAAAATTCTGAGTGCAAAGTTACTCAAACTTTTACAAACAAATGGCACGAATGGGTTTACATCTTGTCAAAAGGTTCAATATATTTCCGTTTTTTAGTGCGAAAGGATAGATTTCCGGGCTTTTTTTTGGCTCTGTCGCTTTTTTTGCCGAACTTTGCACTGAATATAGCTTTCTAAAATTCAAGCACATAGGCGACTTTACGATGTGGCGGAAAACGATTGCGCCACCTATATATAATAAATCAAAACAGAAATATTAATGGTAAAGCCATTCTCACTAATTGCTGTCGTGGCATTTGCTACGACACTCACATCTTGTTTCAAGGATGAAGCGCTCAACAACGAGTGCGACATAGAAAAGGCATGGATTCAGGTGGACAACCCCGACGAGGTGTTCTTCCAGCCGTCCAATGCCGAACTCCCGGATATCGAGTCGACAAAGACCGACCTTATCTTCCCCGACCTGCGCCCTAACAGCGATGTTACAGCCCTGCCGGTCTACTTCAAGGTAACTGACGGAGCGACAATCACTCCGGAGAACGGTTCGGTGCAGAACTTCGCAGACGGCCCCGTGACATACGTCGTGACATCGGAAGACGGACAGTACAACCGCACATACCGCGTGTTCATCAAGGCAAAGGATGCAGGTACCACCCCCGATCCGGGCGATCCGGGCAAGCCTGAGGAGCAGCTCAGCTACGTACACTACGACTTCGAGAACTACTTCCTCGACCCCGCATCGTCTAAGTTCTATGTGTGGAGCGACTACGAGAACGGCTCTAACTGGGCAACCGGCAACCCCGGCTTCAAGATTGCGAAGGGATCTGCTACGCCCGACCAGTATCCGTCTACACCTCTCGCCGAGGGATACGACGGAGCAGGCGTCAAGCTCGTGACAAGCGATACCGGTCCGTTCGGCGTGGTAGTGAACATGCGCATCGCAGCCGGCAACCTCTTCACCGGCGTGTTCGACTCGAAGTCGGCTACCAAGGCGCCGCTTAAGGCTACACACTTCGGCGAGGGCTCGTACAACCAGATAAACTATCGCCCCGTGACGCTCGCAGGCTACTACCAGTACACGCCGGGCGAAGTGTTCAAGGACAAGTCGGGCAAGGTGGTAGAAGACCGCATCGATCAGGGCGACATCTACGCCGTAGTGTTCCGCAACGTAGACAGCGAGGGCAAGTCGTTCTACCTCACCGGCGACAACGTGCTCACATCTCCGCAGATTGTGGCGCTGGCTCGCGTGCCTAACATCGTGAAGACCGAAGGCGGATGGCATAACTTCTCCGTCGACTTCAACTATAGCGGCGAACTCGACCCCGCCATACTCGCCAACTACGGCTACAGCATGGCAGTAGTGTTCACATCGAGCATCGAAGGCGCAGCCTTCCAGGGTGCAGTGGGCAGCACGCTGCTCATCGACAAGGTAAGTATTGCATACAAGAAGTAAGGAAACAAGCAAATGAAGAAATCAATAATAGCCGCAGCCTTCGCGCTGCTCTTCGGCGCGCAGGGCGCGTCGGCAATCGGAATATTCGACAACCTTTGCTATCAGGCTCGTCTCGGCTACAATATCGGCGGCACAATGCCGATGGGCATGCCCGCTTCCATACGCGGTCTCAATAGCTACACGCCGAAACCCAGCTTCACCATAGCACTCGACGCCTACAAGCCGCTCACCGAGAAGTGGGGCATGATGGCAGGCTTCCATTTCCAGACAAAGGCGATGGAGACCGACGCTCGCGTGAAGAGCTATTCAATGGAGATACGCCAGGGCGGCGAGTCGCTGAGCGGACTCTTCACGGGCAATGTCGTTACGAATGCAAAGCAGCTCGTCGTAACGCTGCCTCTGCAGGCTACGTTCAGCGTGTCGGACGCAGTGCGACTGAAGTTCGGTCCCTACTTCTCTTACGCTCTTAACAACGAGTTCACCGGCTACGCCTACGACGGCTATCTGCGCGAGGGCGACCCGACGGGGCAGAAGGTGGAGCTCGGACACAACGAGGGCGAGCGCGGCGACTACGACTTCTCGAGCGATATGCGCCACTGGCACTTCGGTTTTGACTTCGGTGCCGACTGGTACTTCTCGCAGCACTTCGGCGCATACGCCGACGTGCAGTGGGGTATGTCGGGCGTGTTCCGTGAGAAGTTCAAGACTATCGAGCAGACAATGTACCCCGTGTATGCTACGCTCGGTGTGCTGTACAAGCTCAAATAAGTTGAGGTGTTGAGGTGTTGAGATGTTGATGTGTTGATGTTGATGTGTTGTGATGTTGAGATGTTGATGTTGAGATGTTGATGTGTTGTGATGTTGAGATGTTGACATTAGTTTACAGCTTAATGGCAAATCTCACTACCTCACCATCTCACCATACACCACCACACACCATCTCACCACCACACCACCTCACCATCTCACCATCACATCTCACCACCTCACCACCTCACCATAACAACAATAATTATTAAACCTAAAAAACAAATAACAAGCTTATGAAAAAAATCTTTACTCTGTTAGTCCTTTTGATGGCGACAGTATGTGTGTCTGCCCAGCAGTATTACAAAGGAACATTCCACTCAAAGGTGAATGACTTTAGTGATTATGAAACAACCGTAGCCGTAACTCAGGGCGAGGGCGGCAAGTACACACTCGTGTTCGAGAGCGTAATCTTCGGCAACGACGACTTCGGCAAGTGTACATTCGCCGGTATCGAGAACTATAAGTGGGCAGGCGGCAACAGCTTCACCTTCTCTAACGAAGGCGGCAACATCGGCGCAGCTACAAAATACTATTTCGAGCTGTCTGACGCTCTCGGCAAGTCTGTAATCGACGATGAGAAGATCTACATCACATTCAAGTACTTCCAGGTTAACACGACCAAGGAGTACAGAAACGTAGTGTTTGAAGGCAAGCGCACAAGCAGCGGCGGTGGCAGCACTGGCGGCGACGACAAGCCGACAATCACCGACACAGAGCAGTTCACAGCTGACGTAGTTTCTGTATTAGATGGCGGTCAGTCTGGCAACGTTAAGTATCCTAACGTAGTAGCAAAGGTTTGCGAGTGGAGCGACGGCGTACACAGCCTCGAAATCGAGCACATCGACACAGAGAAGGGCTCAATGTCAGGCGTTATGTTCAAGGGTCTTGAGAAGAAGGAAGTAAACGGCGAGGTGGTATACACAGGCACCGTAGAGCCGTACATTACAGACCTTCCTAACTTCTACCTCGGCTACACAAAGCTTATGGCAAACGTTGAGGCTAAGATCGACGAGAGCGGCGACCTCTATGCTACAATCGTGTTCACAGACGAGGACGAGCCTGCGTTCAAGCTCACAGCATGGTTCAACTATCAGGAGCCGTTCGTTCCGGCTGATCCGTTCTCTGTAGGAGGTGGTCTCGTTGGTTACACAGTAACAGACGACGGCGATTTCACTAATAACGTAGAGAATACACTCACATTCACAGAGACAGCAGAAAACGTATATACACTCTCGTTCTCTAACGTAGCAATTCCTAACGGCGTCGGTCTCAACACCGTTACATTCGAGGGCGTTGCACGCACAGGCAACGACAGCGAGGCAAGCTTCGCAAGCAAGAAGGGCGTGGTTAAGACAACAGCTGCACACCCGTCTTACACAGAGGTCGACTACACTGATCTCGAGTTTATCGTAGGCTTCGACGCAGATAAGAAGGTGACAAGCTGCACAGGTAAGTTCGTTATCGACAACTGGGGCGAGTCTGTTGCTTACACATTCAACTACGACCCGACAGCAACTTCTGTAAACACAGTAGTAGCTGCTGACGGCACCGTTAAGCACATCTACACACTCACTGGTGCGAAAGTTACTTCTCTCCAGCGCGGCGTGAACATCGTGCGCACAGCCGACGGCAGAACGCTGAAGGTTCTGAAGAAGTAATTTTAATTAATAATAGATGAACAAATTATTTATTACAATGGCTACCGCTGCCCTGAGTCTCTCGGCAGCGGCAGCCGATTTCACCGGCTCGTTCGGCAAGGACCTGAACGGCAACGGTAAGATCAGCGTTGTCGACAACGCTGACGGCAAGACAGTGAAGGTGACAATCAGTGGCGCAACCATCAAGGTAGGCACCACCAGCGCACCTGTTAGCGACCTTGTTCTCGACGGCGTGAAGTCGTCGAAGGTCGGCAAATTCCAGCTCCTCAACGGAACAGCGCACGCCGGCGACTACGACGTGTTCTTCCTCGGTCAGGTTGCAGACGGCAAGATCACAGCCAAGTTCAACCTCAACCTCAACGGAGCTTACTATGCTCAGGGTACATTCGGCGAGACACGCTACACACTCGGCCAGCTTCTCGGTTCCGACTTCGAGTCATGGCACAAGGCTGAGTACAAAGGCAAAACAAGCGACGAGCCGGACGGCTGGCACTCGTTCATGAGCGCAAATGCTTCTGGTATGTATGCTTCTGCACGCAAAAACACCCACACATTTATCTCTAAGGACGTTCGCCCAGGTGCTAAGGGACAGTGCGTCAAGGTCGTTTCAAGCACAGTGATCGGCGTACCTGCCAACGGCACTATCACCACCGGTCGTCTTTACGCAGGTCATATAAAGCCGGCTAATCCAGCCAACAACGCTACAAGCAATCCTGCCGGTACCGATGTCGACTCTAACAACGACCCGTTCTACGCCCCGATCAACACTTTGCCCGATTCTATCGCAGTATGGGTGAAGTACAAGCAGGGAGCACTCTCTGCCTCAGACAAGCAGGACTATCCCTACGCCAACCTCTCGGCTGTGCTCACCGACGGCACCAAGTATCAGGATCCGGAGGACAAGACATACACCAATGTGTTGGCAAAGGCTCAGAATAAGGAAATCGCGGAGAACGGCAACGTTTGGCAGCGCATCTCTGTACCATTCGCATACACAAATGCAAAGCTCGACCCGAAGGCAATGCTCGTGACGCTTTCTACAAACGCCCAGCCGGGTGTGGCTTCAAAGGATGTAGACACCCCTGACGAGCTTTACATCGACGACCTCGAGCTTGTATACAACTCACAGCTCAGCTCGCTGAAGATTGACGGCGTAGTGGTGCCGGGCTTCGCAAGCGACAAGTACAGCTACACTGTCTACTCTACAAAGGACGCTGACAAGAAGCTCGAGTTCGCAACAAACGCTAAGTCGGCTTTCGTAGCGTCAGACTGCGTCGCTCCGACAGACGGTAGCGGCAACCTCGTATACAATGTTACCGTTACATCTGCCGACCTGCAGACATCTCACACATACGTTGTGAACGTTGTTTGCCCGACAACATACACCGACCAGCTCCTCATCAACCTCAACGGCGAGGATATGGAACCGGAGCAGGCAAGCATCGACGTATGCAGCGAGGGCAACAACAACTACACCTTCGTGCTGAAGAAGTTCTCGTTCGGCGAAAACCTTATCGGCGACGTTACAATCAGCGGTGTGCCATGCGTTGAGAAGGACGGCAAGCAGACCTTCACCGTAGAGAAGGACGCAGCTATCACTAACGGTGCTGAGATTGCTGAGATGCTCGGCAACAAGGTTCACGTCACAATGAACGCAGAGATAGAGGACGGCAAGCTCTACGCAGAGATGGCGCTCCCCGTAACACTCGACGAAACGACTATCAACGTGAAGGCTACATTCGGCAAGAAGGCTACAAACGTAGAGAAGACCACCTACAAGGACCAGCTCGTCATCTCTCTTAATGGCGACAAGCAGGACCCGGAGAATGCAACTATCGACGTTATCAAGCAGAGCGAGGGCAAGTACACCTTCGTGCTCAACCAGTTCTCGTTCGCAGGTCTCCTCATCGGCGATGTAACAATCACCGACGTGCCGGGCGTTGAGAAGAACGGCTACGTGTTCTACACCGTAGAGAAGGACGCAACCATCACCAACGGTGCCGAGATTGCTGAGGCTCTCGGCAACAAGGTGCACGTGAAGATTGTGGAGGCTTACAGCAAGGACAACAAGCTCTACGCTAAGATGACTCTCCCCGTAACAATCGAAGATGCTACAATGAACGTAGAGGCTGTATTTGGCGAGAAGCCGGCGGCAGGCATCAACGGCATCACCACCACTCAGAACGGCAAGGTTGAGGTTTACAACGTCAACGGCGTACGTCTTAACGGCCTTCAGAAGGGTCTGAACATCGTTCGCACCGCTGACGGCAAGGTAGTGAAGGTGTTGAAGTAATAAGACATAATAGACATTGAACATACATAGGGTGTGTTAAAATGGAATTGGCAAATGTTAAATTCCGTTTTAACGCACCCTATTTCGTTTATTTTAACTATTTTTGAAGCATCTAAACTAAAAACAGCATGAAGAAAGTATTTACACTCATGGTTTTCTTGATGACAGCGCTCTGCACATTCGGTCAGGTATTCACCGACGACCTGCATGTGACAAGCGGCGCAGGCAGAACAACCGACTACGCACAGAAGGAAGTGGAGCTGACCAAGGTGTCAGATGACGTCTACAAGTTTACGTTCCGCAAACTCGCTCCGATGGAATACAAGACCTTCGGTGACTTCGTCGTTGAGGATGTGACGGCAACCGTCGATGCAGCCGGCAAGATGACATTCTCTACCGCAAGCACCGAGGGCACATGGACCAACGTTACGAGCACAGCAGCCATCGGTGGTGTAACCGAAGGCAGCAAGTCGTCGATCAGTGCATTCACGGCTACGCTCTCAGCCGACAAGTCGAAGCTCATCGTCGACCTCACCTTTATGACGATGGGTAGCGATGTGGATGTGGTGTTTGGCAAGAAGATAGATACCGCTATCAACACCGTGAATGCCGCTGACGACTACAGGTATGTCGAGATATACAACCTCGGTGGAGTGCGTATGCAGCGCCTGCAGCGCGGTATCAACATCGTGCGCACAGCCAACGGCAAGGTGAAGAAGCTGCTCGTGAAGTAGCCCAGGGTGCTTTCAGGGGGTGCACTTGTCTCAAGTGCACCAACCAAGTAGCAACCCAACAACTCTGTTGGTGCAGCTGAGACAGCTGCACCCCCTTGCAGTGCACCAACCGAGCAGCAGCCCAACAACTCTGTTGGTGCAGTTGGGACAGCTGCACCCCCTTGCAGTGCACCAACCGAGCAGCAGCCCAACAACTCTGTTGGTGCAGCTGAGACAGCTGCACCCCCTGCAGTGCACTAACCAAAGCAAAAAACAATTTACTAACATTAATTAATAACAAACCAAATTTATTATGAAGAAAATTTTCTCCTTACTCGTTATGTTGGTGATGACAGCGACGGCGTTCGCTCAGTCAACAAGCGAGAAAATTATTCCCGACGGCACTCAGCCTAACGGCGGTACCATCACACCTAAAGCTATCACAGTCGACTGGGCTACCCAGAAGATTGTAGCGAATGTAGATTTGACAAACTGTCTTACCGGCACCAACGAGCAGATCTTCGCTATCTCTACCAACAGTGCGGATATCGCAAACTGGGAGCAGGAAAGCGGAAGCACACTCCACTTCTTCTACAGACAGAACTTTACAGACTGGGGTTCTACAACTGCCGATGTTCACAAGTTCGCTGTTCAGTATCGCTATAAAGGCGATAACGGCGCTACCAACCGTTTCTACGAGGTGCAGGACATCTCTAACTGCACCATCGTAATGGACAAGGAAGGCGTTCATATCGACGGCACACTCGTGTTCGAGGCTTCTCTTATGCCGCAGCTCTACAAGGAGGGCGCTAACCAGCTCTACTTCGGTTCTTTGCGCGGCGAGCATCCGTACGCTATATACAAGTCTGTAGAGCTCGTAACAGAGGGTGGTACAACACCTGGTGAGACCGCTACATACGAAATTACAGACAACGCCATGACAATGTATGTTCCGAGCAACAATGGTGAGGATGTACAGAACTACACACAGTACATGAAGGACGCCAAGCTCCAGGTGGAGAAGGACGCAGAAGGCAAGTACACCGTTACATTCAACGACGTAGTTGCAGGCAAGGACCGCGAGTCTCTCGGCAACATCGTATTCGCAGGTCTTGATGCACAGGCTGAGTCAGAAGACCTCATCGGTGTTGAGATTCCGCAGGGTCGTGTTTGCACAATCTATGCAGAAGGTTCTTTTTTCGACAACCACATGTTCCGTGTAGTGAATGGATCGGTAGGCATCGTGCCTCCAGCAAATGAAGGCGATCCCGCTACTGCACACGTTATGCTCTCAATGTCTGACGACGATGGCAATATGCTGGCTTACAAGATGGGCGATGTGTTCATCCCGGTTGACCATAACTTCACAAGCGACGCTTACGTTAAGGTAGGCGACCAGACAACAAACTTCGCAAACTCTGAGGCAGTGCTCACAGAGTTCATGGAGGACGTTTACAAGGTTACATTCAAGAACATCACAATCGGCGAGAAGACAGGCGACTTCACAGTAGAAAACCTCGAGCCGACAGAGGATGCTGACGGCAATCTCACTTTCACAACATCTGATGCATACGGTTTTTGGAACGACGCTGACGAGACAGAACTCGACTTCACCGACTTCTCTGCTTCTGTAAAGGTAGGCGAGAACGGCTTTGAGGGCTTCGTTTGCAAGTTCACAACAGAGAACGGTCAGTTCGTTTACGGCGAGAAGGCAGAGACACCGGAGCCGCCGTCAGTAGTTGAGACAAAGATCTTCAGCGACAAGCTCGAATACACACTCAATACAGCATCTGGCACAAACGATCCTCAGAAGCTCACAATCGAGTCACTCGGCAACGACCGCTACAATGTGATTCTTGCTAACCTCGACACATACAATGTACTCTACGTGAACGTTGGTACCGTTAGCTTCAAGAATGTCGCAGGTAAGACAGAGAACGGCGTTACAACTATCGAGGCTGAGAAGCCGGAGGTTACATTCACAGATGCTGACTACCCCCTGGAGGACTCTAAGGAGGGTAAGCTCAAGGTTATGTTCAATAACGACAAGGCTTATCTGGACGCTTCTGGTGTCGTTTCTATCCCTTCGTTCAGCAGGTCTTACACCTATAAGCTCGTTTACGGCACTGAGTTCTCTACAGAGGAGCCGAAGGACGACTACGCTATCAACTTCGACAAGGACGCAAACAGCACACATAGTAGCCGTGCCCTCAACAGCTTCTCTCTCCAGCAGACAGGCAAGGACAAGCAGACAAAGAGCGTTAAGACTTCAAAGGCTGCTTACGAGGATCATACAGCAGACGAACCGTTCACAGTTGAGGCTGGCAGCGAACTTACAGCTTCGTTCGATTACACAGGCGAATGGATGCATAGCTTCGTTTACATCGACTTCGACAACGATGGCGACTTCTCTTATAAGGAGGGACAGTGGGATCAGACTGGCACCGATTTGGTAGCATTCAGCTTCTACTCTCTCGACTCTAACCCAAAGAACGATGCATCTGGTTACAACTCAGTAGGTGATGAACTTACTGGAGATGCTCGCAATACTTATGCTGCACCTTCGTTCAAGGCTCCTGCTAAGGCTGGCGAATATCGTATCCGCTTCAAGATCGACTGGAACTGCATCCTCCCTGGTGGTTCAAGCACTATCCTCTCTGACGGTGGTGGCGTTTGGGACGCAACTCTTAAGGTTGTAGAGCCAGTTGTCGACGGCATCAGCACAATCAATGCTGAGGCTGCTAACGGCGAGGCACAGCTCTTCACTGTTGACGGCGTACAGATTTCTAAGCTGCAGAAGGGTCTGAACATCGTTCGCTCTGCTGACGGCAAGGTTAAGAAGGTACTCGTTAAGTAAAATTCTATCATAACAACGAATAAAGCGTATTTCGTTGCTTGAATAAATTAACAACGGATAAGCGTATTTCGTTGCTCGAATAAATTAACAACGGATTAAACGGATTAATCGGATTTTCTTCTTTGAGTAGTGAGAATCCGTTTCATCCGCTTAATCCGTTGTTTTTATTTTCTGCACCCTAACAATCTGTGTATTTCCGTGAAATCTGTGGGAGAATACACAGCAATAAATTCTGTGAGTTCTGTGTGTTCTTAGAGGCGAAGGGCTAATCGTAGGAGGCTACGGCACGGCAGTATCTAAGGAAGATGCGTTAAAACGTTTTGAGGAAGTGTTGGGAAAAGTGGGAAACGGCTAAAGTGCGCCGTAGTACCAAGGTGTATGCCCACCATCCTTATATGGTTTGCGTGAATCATATTGCCCATAAGCTACGAGCATGCACAGAATACTAACCAAAAAGGCAATGCAACCAAGGAACAACAACGAAACGACAACAGCAGCGAAAGAGGCAATAGTGATGTTTCGCCAAAGTTTTCTTTCTTTGGTTTGCCTTTTTGCCGATATGTTTCTGTTTTGTCTCATACTTCTAACCCATTGGTTTACTCCACAAAGATACAAAAATATTGATTACTTAGTTACTTATACGCTGAAAATATGGCAAAAGAAATCAAGTTTAACATTAAGTTGCTCATTGACGGCAAAGAGCAGTTAGTTACCGCCTCAACATCGGCAAAGGAACTGCGCGACAATCTCGATGCCGCCAAGAGTAGTTTGCGATAGAGGGCGAAGTGAACACTATATGCTACGACGAGCAGACACGACGCTCCATGAAGCGCGAAGCAACGGCAAGACGGTACGGACTAAAGGTAGAAGCGGCTGATTCCTGCCGTAGCCATTGCAAATAGTTGTAATGTTTTGTCTTTTTGTTGTTAATGGCTACGGCAGGAACTGAAAGTCAGCGGCGCGTAGCGGAAAGCTAATGCCGTAGCCTAGAACCGTTTGCTATTCAATTTGCCAAATATTTTAGTTTTTGTACACACTTGCAGAGGGTGCAACTCTTGCTCTGTTGGTGTATTCTTGCTCGCTTGGTGCAGCTCTTGCTCGGTTGGTGCACTTGAGACAAGTGCACCCCCTAAGTGTGCCACCGTTCGCGTTCGCCGTCCGATCAGATTCCGTTCGCAGTCCAATCGGATTCCGTCCGCCGTCGGTGGAAAAGTGTTGGGAAAAACGTTGCAAGAACGTTGTGCTCAACGGCAATACTATTGGCGACTTCGCCATCTTTGACGTGAGCGTATTTCGTTGTTTTTATTATCCGCACCCTAACAATCTGTGTATTTCTGTGAAATCTGTGGGAGAATACTCAGCAGTAAATTCTGTGAGTTCTGCGTATTCTGTGGGAAAAAACTCAGCAGTAAATTCTGTGCATTCTGCGTATTCTGTGGGAGAATACTCAGTAATAAATTCTGTGAGTTCTGCGTATTCTGTGGGAGACCATTCCGTCAAACCTTCGATGAAATCGTGCTTTTTTGTCCAATTTCGCAGGCTTTTAGAAAAAAACGCCATATAAATTCGGTAAAATTAAATTATTCTCTTTATCTTTGCCAATATCTTTAGAGATTGTTATCAAACAACTGCAGAACAACACTCACTATATTTATTAATAAACCACGAATCTCTGTATATAGTTATATGATAGGTAGAAATTTATTATACTTCTTATATGGCGCAAACATAATGTTCCATCTTGTAATGGCATGTATGTTCTTCTACAGACATTGCAGCCGTTTGAAGATATACGTGAGTTTGCTTATGCTCACCATTGTGGCGCAATATGTGAAGGACCTCATATTCATCGGCAACACCTACTACAGTTCGCGTCTTGAGGAACAGTATGCGTCGAGCATCGACCTGCTCACGTTGCCCATGTACGCCATTGTACTCGTAGAAGCCTGCCGTCCGTTGTGGATGAACTGGAGTAGGGCGTTCTGTTTTTACATTCCGTTTGTCGTCCTGATGGTGACATTCTGGGTGCATCCCGTGCCGCTTGCCTATTATGCCATGCACTTCGCCGCCATCCTCTGCGCCGTCTTCATCCTTCTGTGGGCTTTGCGAGAGTTGCCGCGCTTCGAGCGTGCGCTCAAGGAGGAGTATTCCTACGCCGAATACATCAACCTCCACTGGCTGCGCGGCGTCATCCTGCTCTTCTTCTGTCTGCTCATGCTATGGGTGTACGATAGTATGGCGTCGGGCGTGCGATACGACAACATCTTCCTCTTCAACTCGCTCGTGATGTGGATAGCCGCCTGCTTCTGCTTCTATCGCCAGTCGGTGGTTATCAACGCTGTGAAGTCGTACTTCGTGGAACCGTCTGAGGACAATGCCGTGACTAACCTCGATGCCGCCGAGAACGACCTCGACAAGGCGATGGCGCATCTGGATGCAGCCGAGGCCGACCAGAATGCTCCACATGCGCACACGCAGCCCGAAAGCGTAGCGGAAACAGTGCCCGAACCGCAGCCCGTTGCTGAGCAACCCGTTGAACCGGAACCCGAAGAACTCAAGCTGCAGCAGGAGGCAGCCTTCGCCGAGCGCATGTATCTGCTCTTCGAGAAGGAGCATGTCTATCTCAATCCGCGCTTGCGTCTTTCGGAGCTTGCCATGCTCCTCGGCACCAACCGCACCTACCTCTCGCAGTATTTCAACCAGAACTGCGAAAGTACGTTCTACGACTTCGTAAATGATTATCGCATACACCACGCAAAACTGCTTCTTCACTCCACCGACGACACGCTCGAAACCATTGCGATGAACTCCGGTTTCAATTCGTTGTCCACTTTCCGCCGTGCTTTTGTGCAACGAGAAGGCATGAGTCCGATAGAGTTTAGAGCGTCAAACGGTAAAATCAGGGTGTCAAACAGTCAAAAGCTGGAGTAATTTGACGAAAATCAAAGGTTTTTACAATTTGACATTTCTCTTTTACGCAGTGGAATTGAAGGTATGAAAAAAGTTACTACTTTTGCAATACCAACAGAAACAACAAGAAAACTAAGTGAGTACATCTTCTGTTCTAATAGGAACAGAGGTGTAGTTTAAATTTATAAGAAGCAGTTTGTAATTGTTTGATAAATCAAGAAAAGAGTTTAAGAACCGCCAAGCAGTGATGCTCGGCGGTTTTGTTTTATAAAAGTTGCGTAGCAAGTCTTTCCAGCGCTTCCTTCAGCACGCTTCTCGGCGTAGCCACATTCATGCGCATAAATCCCTTGCCTTCCTTTCCGAACATCTCGCCGTCGTTGAGCGCCAGGCGTGCACGGTTTACGAAGAGGTCAATGAGCTGGTCGTGGTCGAGGTGCAGGCCGCGGCAGTCGAGCCACACTAAGAACGACGCCTGCGGTCGCACAGCCTTAATCTGCGGCAGGTGCTTGCTGAGGAACTCCTCAACGAACAGAATGTTCTGCTCCACGTACGCCAGCATCTGCTGACGCCATTCCTCACCATTCTTGAACGCAGCCATCGTAGCGATAGGTGCAAACAGATGCGGGTCGTCAAGCTCGTTAGCCGTCATCCACTCGAACAGCGGGCGGCGCAACTTCTCGTTCGGCACAATGCACCACGAGCTCACGATGCCCGCAATGTTGAACGTCTTAGACGGAGCGCCGAATGTGATGCTACACTGCGCAGCCGCCTCAGAAACCGATGCGAACGGCACATGCTTGTTGCCGAAGATAGCCATATCCGAGTGAATCTCGTCGCTGATGACGATGATGTTATGCTCAGAGCAGAAGTCGGCGAGACGGCGCAGCGTCTCCGCATCCCATGTGATGCCCGCCGGGTTGTGTGGGTTGGAGAGGATGAGCACGCGGCACTTCTCGTCAGCCACTTCCGCCAGATTGTCGAAGTCCATCGAGTACGATCCGTCGGCATTCTCCCTAAGCGGGTTGTACACCACCTTGCGGTGATTGCCCTCAGGCGTCAGTCGGAACGGGTGATACACCGGCGGCTGAATGATAACCTTCTCGTCCTCCTTCACGAACACGTTGATGACCAAGCCGATGCCCTTTACGATGCCCGGTATGAAGCGCATCCACTGCTCGTCGACACGCCACTGATGGTGGTCCTCAATCCATTTAGCCACCGTCTGCCAGTAGTTGCGCGGCAATATCGTGTAGCCGAACAGCGAGTGTTCGAGACGCTTGCGCAGCGCGTCGGTTATAAACTGCGGCGTCTCGAAGTCCATGTCCGCCACCCAAAGCGGCAGCAGGTCGCCTCTGCCATATCTCTCTGCAAGCACCTCGTGCTTCAGGTCGCCCGACCCAGAGCGGTCGATAACCTTATCAAAGTCGTATTTCATAGTTTTCTTTTTTTAGGGGAGGGTGCAGTTGTCTCAAGTGCACCACTTTTAGGGGGTGCAGTTGTCTCAACTGCACCAATCAAATAATACTTGTTCTGCTCGGTTGGTGCACTTCTTGCTCTGCTGTTGTACCACTTGCTCGGTTGGTGCACTTGAGACAAGTGCACCCCCTGATTACAATACTTGTTCTGTTTGGTTGGTGCACTTGAGACAAGTGCACCCCCTGATGACAAGTGCACCCCCTGATTACAAAGCCTGACGGAAGTCCTCAATGATGTCGTCCATATCCTCCAGACCCACAGAGATGCGAATCGTCGTGTCGAGCACGTCCATCGCTGCGCGCTGCTCGTCAGTGAACGGACCGAAGATGGTGCTGGCAGGGTGGATGGCGAGCGTGCGGTTGTCGAAGAGATTCGTGGCGCGGCGCACCAGCTTCAGTTTGTTGATGAAGCGGAAGCAAGCCTCCTTCGACTCCAGGTCGATAGTGAACATGCAGCCCGCAGTCTTGCCGAACTGACGCTGCGCCAAAGCATAGTACGGATTGTCGGGCAGACCGACGTAGTTGACGCTCTTAATCTGCTCCAACCCGCGCAGCTCATTCACCAGATACTCCGTGTTGCGCACCTGCATGGTGTAGCGTGCGTTCAGATTCTCCAGTCCGAGGTTCTGCATGTAAGCCACGTGCGGCGTCATGTAAGCGCCGAGGTTGAACAGCATCTCGTCGTGCAGGCGGCGAGCAAACTCGGGGAATCCGCCGTAGTCGATGACGATGCCGCCGAGCGAAGTGGCGCCGCCAGAGAGATACTTCGTGGTAGAAACCACCTCGATGTCCACGCCCAGTTCGTGAGCGTTGAACTCGGTGAACGGAATAGCCGTGGTGTCAGCCACGAGTGGAATGTTATGTTCGTGTGCAATCTCAGCCAGCGCCGCGAGGTCAGCCACCTCAAGCTGCGGATTGGTGATTATTTCGAGGAAGATGCAGCAGGTGTCAGCATCAACGGCGCTTCTCACCTCGTCGAGATTCGTCAGGTCGCACAGATGCGTAGTCACGCCGAATCGCGGCAGCGTCTTCGTCAGCAGCGAGTAGGTGTTGCCGAACATGTGTCTTGACGACACCACGTTCTTGCCCTGCTCCACGAGCGAGATGAGTGCGCCCGATATAGCCGCCATGCCCGACGACATCGCCGTCACACGGTCGGCACCGGTCAGCGCCTTTATCTTGAGTTCGAGATAGTTTACTGTAGGATTCATCACACGCGAGTAGTCGGGCTCCTCGATACGTCCGCAGAAAGCGTCCGACATCACGTCGGCGTCAGCGAACTCGTAAGCAAGCGTGTGGTAGACAGGCATACTTAATGCACCGTATGCATCGCTTTTCTGGAAAGGGGTGTCGATGGCAAGTGTTTTTTTCTTCATGATTTTGTTTATTAATTCCGCTGCAAAAGTACGCAAATAGCTTTTTTCTACACCTATTATATATATACTAAGTTGCGCACGCCTTTTCTATTTAACATCTTTTGTATGTTACAGCTTCATTTTATGCCGTCAATAATAGCGATTCAAGCATAAAAATCAGTATTTTTGCAATTGCTAAATACTAATTTTATGAGAACAAATTATCTATTACGACTCTTATCTGTCGCGCTACTTGCTGTATGCTTTAGTGTTACAGCCGCTGTTGCTGCGACTCAAAATCTCACGCAATACGTAAATCAATATGTCGGAACGGGCGGTCATGGCCACACGTTCATGGGCGCCAACGTGCCTTTCGGACTCGTTCAGCTCGGTCCTACCGAGCCTACACGCGGCTGGGACTGGTGCTCGGGCTACTACTATGACGACGACGAGCTTATCGGTTTCGGACACATGCACCTCTCTGGCACTGGCATCGGCTGCCTCGGCGACGTTGCGTTTCTGCCCGTGAAGGACTTCAAGCAGACTTCCACACGCTTCAAGCACGAGGCGGAGAAGGTGCATCCGGGCTACTACTCTGTGCAGCTCACCGACCCTAACGTGCTTGTGGAGCTTACTGCCACAGAACGTTGCGGTTTCCATCGCTATACCTTCAAGAACGGCGCAAAGGCTCAGCTCGCTCTCGACCTCTCGCAGTGCATCGGTTGGGACAAGCTCAACGACTGCCTGCTCACTCAGGAGAGCGCTACACGCCTCACCGGCTTCCGCCGCTCAAATGGTTGGGCAGCCGACCGCCGCATCTATTTCTCTATCGACTTCTCTCAGCCCGTCACCGTCCATCGTCTCGACTCGATGGAGCGCGTCGTTGTGTCTGTAGCCGACAACACCAAGCCGCTGCTCGTGAAGGTGGCGCTCTCGCCGGTGAGCATCGACAAGGCTAAGCTGAACATGCAGGCAGAGTTGGCAGGTTGGGACTTCGACGCAGCCGTCAAGTCAGCCGATGAGGCTTGGAACCGCGAACTCGCCCGCATCGAGATCCAGACCAACGACCGCACAAAGAAGCGCGTTTTCTATACCGCAATGTATCATCTTATGACCTCTTGCTCTAAGTTCAACGACGTAGACCGCGAGTATCGCGGCGCCGACGGCAAGGTGCATAAGGCAGACTTCACCAACTATACCACGCTCTCGCTTTGGGATACATATCGTGCGGCTCATCCGCTCATGACGGTTGCCTTCCCCGAGATGCAGCGCGACTTCGCCCAGACCTTCCTCAACATCTACAAGCAGCAGGGACGTCTGCCGGTATGGCATCTCATGGGCTCAGAGACCGACTGTATGGTGGGCAATCCGGGCGCAATCGTGCTCGCCGACCTCACCATGAAGGGCTTCGTAGAGGATAAGGAGCTGGCGCTTGAGGCTCTGAAGGCTACACAGATGAAGGACATACGCTCGCTTGGTCTGCTCAAGAAGTACGGATACATTCCTTGGAACCTCGAACCCGAGAACGAAACCGTAGCGAAGGCGCTCGAATACTGCGCTGCCGACGACGGTGTGGCTAAGGTGGCTAAGCTGTTGGGCAAGAAGGACGACTACGAATATTTCTTCAACCGCTCTCGTTCTTACAAGAAATACTACGATCCGGAGACTCGCTTCCTCCGCGCTGTAGACACCGACGGCAAGTTCCGCCTGCCGTTCAACCCGTTCTTCGCCGAGCACCGCACCAACGACTACACCGAGGGCAACGCATGGCAGTATACCTTCCTCGTGCCTCACGACGTGAAGGGTCTCATCAAACTCTTCGGATCAGACAAGGCATTCATGTCTAAGCTCGACTCGCTCTTCTTCGTTGAAGGCTGGGCTGGCGACAACGCTTCGCCTGATATGTCGGGCATGACTGGTCAGTATGCTCACGGCAATGAGCCGAGCCACCATGTTATATATATGTACAACTACGCCGGACGCCCCGACAAGGCGGCACCGCTGCTCCGCAAGATGCTCAACGAGATGTATCTCGACCAGCCCGACGGACTCTCTGGCAACGAGGACGTAGGTCAGATGTCGGCTTGGTACATCCTCTCGTCGGTAGGTCTCTATCAGGTAGACCCCGTTGGCGGTCGCTTCGTAATCGGTTCGCCGCTCTTCGACAAGGCTACCGTGAACGTGGGCGGAGGCAAGACCTTCACCGTCGTGGCAAAGAACAACTCCGACAAGAACATCTACGTGCAGAGCGCTCGCCTCAATGGCAAGACTCTCAAGAACTCTTACGTCGACTTCAACGACATCCGCCACGGCGGAACACTCGAACTCGTTATGGGTCCGAAACCGTCGAAGTGGGCAACCGCAGCAGCATACCGTCCATAGTAAACTTATCAACTAAATAATCACTATTATGAAACTTAATTTAAGTTCGCAGATTGTATTGAATAAGGTACCGGAGCAATACTACCGCCCTCGTACGGCAGTTGAACGCTCTGAAATAACACGTTGCGAGAAACTCTTCACCGACATCTATCCGAAAGTGGAGGAGGGCGCGAAGGTTATCGCCGACACCGTAGAGACAGAAATCAAGCGTGCCAAGGCAGCAGGCAAGAAGTGCGTGCTCGCCCTCGGTACAGGTCTGTCGCTGAACCCTATCTACGAGGAGCTTATCCGCCGCCACAAGGCAGGACTCAGCTTCGACAACGTAGTGGTGTTCAACGCCTACGAGTATTTCCCGCTTGACAAGAACTGCGCACAGAGCGCCATCAACCAGTTGCGCCAGCGCTTCCTCGACCATGTAGACGTAAAGGCAGAGAATATACATACCCCCGACGGATCAATAGCTCAGGACGAAGTGTTCGAGCACTGCCGCGCCTACGAACAGCTCATCGCTGCTGAGGGCGGCATCGACATCGCCCTGCTCGGCATTGGCCGTATGGGTAACATCGCAGCCAACGAGCCTGGATCAAGTCTCGCTTCGCAGAGCCGCATCATCCTCATCGACCAGACCGCCCGCGAGGAGATGAGCAACAGCTTCGGCACACTCGACCAGGTGCCGCCGTGCTCTATCACGATGGGTGTTCACACGCTGCTCTCTGCCCACAAGATGTTCCTCACGGCATGGGGCGAAGAGAAGTCGGATGTGGTGCAGAAGATTGTTGAAGGCGGCATCACCGACACCGTTCCTGCTTCGTTCGTACAGACACACAACGACGCCAAGTTTGTCATCGACCTCGCTGCAGCCAGCAAGCTGACACGTATCGTTCACCCGTGGCTCGTCACCAACTGCGAGTGGACCGACAAGACGATACGCGCTGCTGTGGTTTGGCTCTGCCAGCTCGTGAAGAAGCCTATCCTTAAGCTCACCAACAAGGACTATAACGAGAACGGCCTTTCAGACCTGCTCGCCCTCTTCGGTTCGGCTTACAACTGCAACATCAAGATATTTAACGACCTACAGCATACCATCACCGGATGGCCTGGCGGCAAGCCGAACGCCGACGACACCAACCGTCCGGAGCGTGCGCTGCCCGCACAGAAGCGCGTCATCGTCTTCTCGCCGCACCCCGACGACGACGTGATCTCTATGGGTGGCACCATCCGCCGACTCGTTCAGCAGAACCACGACGTGCACATCGCCTACGAGACATCGGGCAACATCGCTGTGGGCGACGAGGAGGTAACACGCTTCATGCACTTCGTCAACGGCTTCAACCAGCTCTTCTGCGACAACAAGGACGAGGTGATAAAGAAGATGTACGCCGACATCAAGGAGTTCTTCGCACAGAAGCGTCCGAGCGATATGGATACCAAGGAGGTGCGCACCATCAAGGGCCTTATCCGTCGTGGCGAGGCTCGCACAGCCTGCACCTACAACGGCATTCCGCTCGACCATGTACACTTCCTCGACCTTCCGTTCTACGAGTCGGGCAAGATAGAGAAGCTGCCGATGGGCGAGGCTGACGTGAAGATCGTTCGCGAACTGCTCCAGCAGGTTAAGCCTCACCAGATATACGTAGCCGGCGACCTCGCCGACCCGCACGGCACTCACCGCAAGTGTACCGACGCCGTGATGGCTGCCATCGACCTCGAGAAGGAGGCTGGCGCCAAGTGGCTCGACAACTGCCGCATCTGGATGTATCGCGGCGCATGGGCTGAGTGGGAAATAGAGAACATCGAGATGTGTGTGCCGATGTCGCCGGAGGAGCTTCGCGGCAAGCGCAACTGCATCCTCAAACACTCTTCGCAGATGGAGAGCGCACCGTTCCTCGGCAACGACGAGCGCCTCTTCTGGCAGCGCGCCGAAGACCGCAACCACGCTACCGCCGAGCTGTATCACAGCCTGGGCTTGGCTTGCTACGAGGCAATGGAGGCGTTCGTGCGCTATAACCCGTAACCCACTTTTCTGGGGGCACTTTTAGGGGGTGCAGTTGTCTCAACTGCACCAACCAAGCAGTTTGGAACTAATATTCTTTCTGTAGTTACTCTTTAGTTAGGTTGGTGCACTTGAGACAAGTGCACCCCCTTCAATTGCATCAACCAAACATAACGGAATAGAGACTCCCACAGATTCCGCAGATTTACACAGAACTTTCGAACAAAAAGCATCTGTGCTGATCTGCGAAATCTGTGGGAGTCTTTTTTGTTTAGTCGTTTGCTGGAAAGCAATAATCAAATGAATGTCAGCCTCTTGCTACCTTTTATTGTTAAAAATGTAGCAAATATTGAAATAATAAACCGCTGTGTTCGTCATTTTGCAACAATTTGAGTAATTTTGCTGCGAATAGTGTTCCGCATATTGCAATAAACAACAATCAATATATCTAAAATGAAGAAACTTTACTTGATGCTGTCAATGCTCTTCGCATTCGGCACCGCAGCCAACGCCGTTCCGGCTAAGAAGCTGCAGAAGGTTATCACACTTGCCAACGGCGCAAAGGTGTCGGTGGAGCTGCGTGGTGACGAGTACCTGAGTTGGTGGGAAGGCGCCGACGGAACCGCTTATCGTGCTACTGCCGACGACGCCGTGTTCGAGGCGTTCGACCTCGAAGCGCAGAAGCCTGCCGCTGCCGCACGCCGTGCGAAGACCGAGCAGGGACGCGCCGCACGCCTCGCACGCGTGAACAACTCGCTGAAGAGTGCCGACGACAAGATGCGCGGACTCGGCGGCGACCACATCACATACAAGGGCGTGAAGAAGGGCCTCGTGGTGCTCGTCGACTTCAAGAACAAGAAGTTCGCCGACGGACACGACCTCGACTACTACAAGCAGATCATCAACGGTAAGGACTTCAGCGACCCCGAAGAAGGCTACGTAGGCAGCGTGCGCGACTACTTCCTCGCACAGTCTAACGGTCAGTTCGAGCTCGACTTCGACGTTGTTGGTCCCGTTACGATGTCGCAGAACTACGGCTACTACGGTCGTGACGGAGCATATCAGAAGGACGAGAACGTATATAAGATGATTCAGGAGGCATGCGACGGCATCAAGGACCAGGTGAACCTCGCCGACTACGACTGGGACGGCGACGGCGAAGCCGACCAGGTGTTCTTCCTCTACGCCGGCTTAGGTCAGGCGTCGGGCGGTTCTGCCAGCACCATCTGGCCCCACGAGTCGCAGTTGCGCTACTGGCCCTGCGGCGTGCTCAAGTATTCTACCGGCAAGGTGAACACATACGCCTGCGCCAACGAGCTGCAGCCCACAACTCAGGGTTCTTCAAACTACATCTCCGCCGGCATCGGCACCATCTGCCACGAGTTCTCCCACTGCCTCGGCTTCGCCGATATGTACGACACAGCAGGTCAGAACGGCTACGGCATGACCGTCTTCGACGTTATGGACCAGGGCTCTTACAACGGCAACGGCTTCGTGCCGTGCAACTACACCGCCTTCGAGCGCATCTACGCCGGTTGGGTGGAGCCGATAGAGCTCGAGTCTCCGGCTACCGTCAAGGACATGAAGTCGGTATCCGACTACGGACGCCCGTTCATCATGTACAACTTCAAGAACACCAATGAGTACTTCCTCATGGAGAACCGTCAGAACACCGGTTGGGATAAGGAACTCTACGGCTGCAACGGTCTGCTTATCGTTCACGTCAACTACGTGCCGTCGCGCTGGACAAACAACAGCGTCAACTCGAGCAAGGAGAAGATTCAGTGCTGCACGGTAGTAAACGCCGACGGTTCGCGCGAGATGAGCGACTACTACTCGCTGCAGGGCGACCTCTACCCGTACGTAGTGAAGGGCGTGACGATGAACGACGCTTTCACCGACGAGTCGGAGCCGGCTGCCAAGCTCTACAACAAGAACTCTGACGGCACCTACTACCTCGGTATCCCCATTACCGACATCAAGCGCTCTAAGGGTTCCATCTCGTTCAACGTTTGCGGTGGCGACAACAACAATATTCTCGACAACACGTTCAAGGAAATCGTTGACGGCATCAACGGCATCACCGTCGCCAACAAGACCGCAGACAACCGCGTCTACAGCATCGACGGACGCTACCTCGGCACCGACGCGTCGAAGCTCGGCAAGGGCATCTACGTGGTTGGTGGCAAGAAGATCGTGAAGTAACTTCATGGGGTATTTTCAGGGGGTGCACTTGTCTCAAGTGCACCAACCGAGCAATATTGAAGTAACTTATATATTAATGTATAGCCGCTGGACATCATCGCATGTCCGGCGGCTTTTTGTTCCTATTTCTCAACGCTTTCCTCGGTTGGTGCACTTGAGACAAGTGCACCCCCTGAAAGAACCTTATATAATAATGTATAAACCGCTGGACATCACCGCATGTCCGGCGGCTTTTTTGTTTCTGTTCCTCAACGCTTTCTTCAGGGGGTGCACTTGTCTCAAGTGCACCATCCAAGCAAGAATGTTAACTACAGAAAGGAAATAGGTGCACTTGACAGTTTTGTTGGGCACCTGACAGCTTTGTTGGTGCACTTGAGACAAGTGCACCCCCTTAAAGCACCGTCCGCCGTACAGTCGGATAGCTTGAAACGCAACTAACCAAGTACCGAGCATTTGCATTAATACTCCTTAATATTTAGTTGACAAAATAATATAAAACGCCGTGCGAAAACCGTAACTTGGTGATCTTTCCGTTGTCGTTTTCATATTGTGTACGCAAACCTTTTGACATAATAATATTGTTTGGGCAAACGGAAATTTAGCGTCATTTTGTTTTTTTAAGTTCGCAAAAACTTATAAATATTAATAAAATTATCATGTTTTGGTATGAATTGCAGAAAAAACGTAATAAAACCTCGCTTTTTGAGTTAAAATATTTGGTTGGGAAACAATTATTAATTAAATTTGCAAATGAATTTTAAAATTTAATTTACCAGACGTTGCAGGATACTAAGGCGATTGAGACGCATTCTGTTGTTTCTTCACCTCGAAGCGCGAGGGCTGCTTTTTATATAAAAGGTATCGTGACGACGTGTGTGCTTTTTTCAAATTAGAATAATGTAATACAGGTAAAAAACGGGGATCGCTCCCGACACATACAATGTGAAAACAAAAATCAAATTATAATAATTAATTAATTTAAAGAGAGAGAATTAATATGGAAAAAAGAATCATGATGTTTTTCGCCTGTCTCTTCCTAAGTATAGGAATGGCAATGGCACAAACTCACGTTTCCGGAATTGTCACCTCCTCTGAAGACGGTGAGCCCGTTATCGGCGCTACAGTCAAGGTGGTAGGTTCGCAGACAGCCGGTACAGTTACCGACATTGAAGGACGCTTCTCGCTCTCAGTCAGCAAGCCTGGCGTTGAGCTCGAGTTCTCGTCAATCGGTCTGGTTTCTAAGCGCGTTAAAGCAAGCGAGAACATGACCGTAGTGCTCCAGGTGGACAGCCACACACTCGAGCAGGTAGTCATCACTGGTTACGGTTCTGCAAAGAAGTTGGGCTCAGTGGTAGGTTCTGTTGCTTCTGTCGATAAGAAGAAGCTCGAGAGCATCGTTACTCCGAACTTCACCGACGCTCTTGCAGGTCAGGTGGCTGGTCTTTCGGTACTTTCTTCTGCCGGCGACCCGTCTCAATCAGCAACCATCCGTCTGCGCGGTATTAACTCTATCCGGTCTTCAAGCCAGCCGCTCTTCATCCTCGACGGTGCGCCGATTTCTGCATCATTCTACGCAACACTCAACCCGGCTGACATCGAGAGCATCACAGTGCTCAAGGACGCTGCTTCTACAGCTATCTACGGTGCGCGTGCTGCCAACGGCGTTATCGTGCTCACCAGCAAGCAGGGTAAGTATAGCGAGCAGGTAGGTCTTAGCGTTAAAGCACAGTACGGTATTGCAGGCCCTACAAGCGACGGCGTTGAGATGATGGACTCTAAGCAGTACGTCAAGTTCCGCGACATCATCGGTCAGCCAGTAACAGACGAGATCCGCACACTCGTTGACAAGTATAACATCAACACCAACTGGCGCGACGAGATGATCGACGATGCTGCTCCTACATTAGACGTTAACGCTACAATGCAGGGCGGTGGCCAGACCGTAAACTACTACGTTTCGTTCAACCACCACAAGCAGGACGGTCTTATCGAGATGTCTAAGATGCACCGTAACACTCTTAACGCACGCATCAACGCTCGCCTGAACCGCTTCTTCAAGATCGGTTTCACAACAAACCTCGGTGTGCAGCGCTACTCGCAGAATGCAGAATGGAGCGGAGGTGATAGTAATATCTACGGTGCCAACCCGCTCGTGTTCGCTCGTATGGCAAAGCCTTATGACACACCTTATGAGTACACGATCGACGAGAACGGCAAGATGATCAAGGGCGGCCGCGCTATTGGTGTTAAGTACACACCGAATACTATTATGCCTTGGTGGGTCAACTCACACCGCGACTACTATCGCAACAAGCTCACTCTCAATACCAGCCTCACCGAGACATTCACTCCGCTTGAGGGTCTCTCATTCCAGGCATTGCAGTCGATGAACGGTCTTGAGAGCATGAACCACGGTACGTTCAGCCCGTACGACGCATTCGTTGACGGCATGGGTAACCAGATTGAAGCTGTGGTGGGTAACGCTTCAGCTTCTACAAGCCGCTACTATCAGTTCACACTCTCGCACACAGCAGAGTGGCGCAAGCAGTTTGGCGACCACTACGTAGGCGTCCTCCTCGGTGAGGAGACACGTATTGAGCGTTCACGCGGTCTCAGCGCTTACTCAGAGGGCCACGACGACCCGCGCCTCCTCCTCCTCCCACAGGGTAAAACCGTTAAACCGGGCGACCTTGGCGACTCATTTGTCGAGGAAGTAGCCAACTCACTCTTCGCTAACGCAGAGTACAACTATAAGGAGAAGTACTACGTAACAGCTTCTATCCGTCGCGACGGTAGCTCTAAGTTCGCTCCCGACCACCGTTGGGGTACATTCTGGTCAGCAGGTGCCAAGTGGGATCTCAAGAAGGAAGACTTCCTGAAGGATGTAGAGTGGTTGAACGACCTCTCGCTCAGCTTTAACTACGGTACAACCGGTAACGACTCAGGTGCAGGTTCATACGACTTCTACGGTCTCTACGCCGCAGGTGGTCTCTACAACGGCGAGAACTGTATCGGCATCTCTCAGATGGCCAACAAGGACCTCACATGGGAGACAACAGCAAAGTGGAACGTAGGTCTTAACTTCTCTATCTTCGACCGCGCTCACTTCACGGTAGACTTCTATCGCAACAAGACAACCGACATGCTTATGCCGATTCCTTACTCAATGACTACTGGCTACTCAGCAGGTATCGGTAACGTGGCAGCAATGACCAACACCGGTGTCGAGGCAAACGTAGATGTAGACATTCTCAAGACAAAGGACTTCTACTGGAGCTTCAAGGCTAACGTAGGCTACAACAAGAACGAAATCACAGAGCTCTTCCAGGGTCGCGACGAGTACGTTATCGCTAACACTGGTCTGAAGATGGCAGTAGGCCACGCTTGGGGTGAGTTCCACTCAGTGCGTTTCGCAGGCGTTGACCCAATGACCGGTGCTCCGCTCTACTACGACAAGGATGGCAACAAGACAAAGAAGTTCAACGAGGATCGCGACGCTGTCTTCACAGGCAAGAATCGCTACGCTCCTTGGACAGGCGGTTTCGGTACCAACTTCCGTTACAAGAACGTTTCGCTCATCGCCGACTTCGCTTGGGTAGCAGGTAAGTACACGATGGTGAACGACAACTTCTTTATCGCCAACCCGCAGCTCGCTACAGGTTGGAACCAGCGTGTAGAGATGCTCAACATCTGGACAACTCCTGGCCAGATCACCAACATCCCGGGTGCCAAGTACGATAAGCAGTTTGACGACCAGCTCATCCAGAACGCTTCGTTCCTCCGTATGAAGACACTTTCGATCCAGTACGAGTTCCCGAAGAAATGGATGCAGGCTACTCGCTACATCAAGGGCGTGAAGGTATTCGGTATCGCACGCAACCTCTTCACCATTACTCCGTTCGAGGGTTACGACCCGGAGCCGGATATGAATGTCGTGAAGTTCAACTACCCGAACACACGCCAGTTCGTAATCGGTGCTGAGATCTCTTTCTAATATTAACACTTAATCAGGAAATAAAATGAAAAAGTTATATATTTCAATGATGCTGCTGGGAGCCATGGCTTTCTCTTCCTGCGATATGGATCTGAAGCCAGTTGGCACTCTTGACGAGGAGATCGCCATCCAGAACTCCCTGGACATGCGCAAGTTCCGTAACACTCTTTACTCCAACCTGCGCACAGTGACAGCCGGTTCGTACGTTTACCTTACGGATATCCAACTCGACGCTTTCAACGGACTCATCAGCAACGGTAATAACCTCAGCGATTTTTCGTTCGGTCAGATCTACCCGACCAACTCTTCTATAACTAGCTATTGGGGTGGCAACTACGTTATGATTTCTAACTGTAACGCGCTCATCGACCATGCAGACCGCCTCATGGCTTCTGCAAGCTTCACAGACAATGATAAGATAATGTTTGCACGCTACAAAGGCGAGGCTCTCTTCACACGTGCATTCGGATACTTCGGACTCGTTGAGCACTTCAGCAAGTCGTACACACAGACCGACCCGAACGCAAAAGCTTCTGGTGTGCCTCTCGTAACAAAGTACAGCCCTACTGGCGACGTTATCAAGTACCCTGGTCGTGCAACTATCGCTGAGACATACGCTCTCATCGACGCTGACCTCAAGGCTGCTTACGACGCAATCTCGGCTTACGAGAAGTCGGGCGTTTCTGACCAGTATACAGAGAAGTACGAGATTGACAAGACCAACTACCTCACATCTTACGCTGTAGCTGCGATGCAGGCACGTGTAGCACTCGTTAAGGGCGACTATCAGACAGCTTGGGACAAGGCGGTAGAGGTTATCTCAAGCAACAAGTACAAGCTCGTTCTGCGCTCTGCGTTCTCAAAGTTGTGGACTAACGATACTGGAGACGAAATCATCTTCCAGCCGTTCATGTCTTCAACAGAGCGTGGCTCTTCTATAGGTGGTGTCTTCCAGAAGGAGGACCAGTCAAGTCCTATGTACATCCCGAACTTCGGTACACTTATGATGTACGATGAGGGTGACATACGTTTTGAGAAGTGGTTTACAGAGTATTCTGCATTCAAAGTTGAGGGCTCTACATACAAGGCATACGCTTTCACAAAGTACCCGGGCAACGCAGCGCTCAATCCTTCTAAAAACGAGTTCGTGAACATGAATAAGGTGTTCCGCACATCTGAGATGTATCTCATCGCAGCTGAGGCAGGTGCTCATCTTGGTGGCGACAAGCTCGCCGAGGCTAACAAGTACTTCAACGACTTCTGCAAGAAGCGCTACTCAGGCTATACAGATAAGACTTATCCCGCAGGTTCGCAGCTCATAACACAGGTGCTCCTCGAGCGTAAGCGCGAGTTCATCGGCGAGGGCATGCTTTGGTCAGACCTCCGTCGTACACACCAGGGCTTCCAGCGCGAGTCTACATTCGATATCGACGAGGAATACAACAAGATCAACAACGTAATGTTCGCATTTGGTATGAACCTCAAGTACGACGCAGACGACTATCGTTTCGTATGGCCTATCCCGAAGGACGAGATCGACAGCAACCCGCAGCTGAAGAACCAGCAGAACCCGGGCTATTAATTTGCATTAACAACCAAAAAAGAAAAGTTTCATTATGAAATACATCAAATTATTTTCGCTTCTCGCAGCAGTAATCTTCTTGGGTTCCTGCAAGGACGACGACGAGAACTGGAACTCTACTTCTGACGTTACCGTAAGCATGGGTATGACAGAGTGCTCGCCGAAGGAGGGTGCCGGCATCGTTTACCTGCCTATCAACGTTGAAGGCAACACAAACGGTCTGGTTAGCGTAACTGTTGAGACAAAGGAAGTAGGCAGCAATCCTGCAAAGGAGAACACCAACTACTATGTAACAACAAAGACTCTTAAGATTTCTGACGCTCAGGGCAATATCGAGATCGAGCTCGTTGACGACGAGGAAATCAACGAGCCGCGCACATTCGAGGTAACTATCGTTAGCGCTAAGGGTGCTAAGATCGGTGAGAAGAAAACCACTACTTTCACTATCCGCGACAACGACTCTGAGTTCTACGACAAGCTCCAGGGTAACTGGGAGATGAATGGTATTGACGACAAGGGCAATGCTGTTAAGTGGAACGTATCTATCTCAGGTGCAGCTGACGAAGACAACCCAGAGTACAACAAGACTCTCTACATCGAGGGTATGTGTGGTCTGCCTTCTAAGGCTCAGCTTGACTTCTACTTCGACAAGACTTCCAAGACCTGCACAGTAGCTATCGTTCCTGGTAAGTACGAGTTCGCATCTGGTCTTAACTTCGGTATGACTAACCCGATGAACATCTGGTTGGTACGTCTCTCCGGTCAGAACCTTGGCTTCGATCCGGTTGACGGTGAGGTTTCTTCTGACATGAAGACCATCACATTCGACCAGGAGGCAGTTCTTACAGGTTACCTCGTGGACAGCGTGACTGGCGAGACTCCGGGTTACATCTGGTTCGGTAATGGTGTGAGCCAGCTCGGTAAGATCACAATGACAAAGTCAAAGTAAGTAAGATTTACTTGCTATCTGATACACTAAGTTAAAGGAGGGTAGGGTGCTTCAACCGCTGAAGCACCGCTCTCCTTTTCTGCACTTCTTTAAGTTTGATGATAAAGAACTGCTTCTGCGTCATCAGTTTTATCTAAAAACAGAAAAATCTACAAATTCAAGAATGAAAAGAAAAATCTTTACACTGGCTTTGGCTCTCGCAACAACACTCGTTGCTAACGCCATCCCTGCGAAGCGCGGCATTTGGCGCACTATGCAGCTCCCCAACGGCACTGAAGTGAAGGTGGAGTTGCGTGGCGACGAGTTCATGAGCTTCTGGCAGGACGCTTCTGGCAACCGCTATACAGTGGATGCACAGAACAAACTTCGTGTAGCTGACATGGATCAGCTGCGTCAGATCAACAAGGAACTCCGCACAAAGGCTGGCAACGTGGTTGGCGATATGCGCCGCATTAAGTCAAACGCAAAGAAGATGGAGTACAAGGGCGACAAGCGTTGCCTTATCCTCCTCGCTCAGTTCTCCGACAAGAAGTTCTCTATGGCAGACCCCAAAGCGTTCTACACACGCGTTGCCAATGAAAAGGGCTTCAGTGAGAACGGTTTTAAGGGTAGCGTTTCCGACTACTTCAGCGCACAGAGCGGCGGCCAGTTCAATATCACATTCGACGTTGTAGGTCCGTACACACTCGGTTCGGTGAAGAGCTACGGCGAGAACGTCACCGACAATCAGGGCAACCGTCTTTACGACAAGAACGCCGAGGGCATGATCACCGGAGCCTGCGGCCAGGCTTACGCAGACGGTCTCGACTTCTCTCCGTACGACTGGGATGACGACGGCTATGTAGAAATGGTTTACGTCGTATACGCTGGCGAAGGCGAAGCTACCGGCGGCGGCGCGGAGACAATCTGGCCGCACAAGTCGCAGCTGCCTCAGGCAACACGCTACGGTAATAAGCGCGTTTCTATCTATGCTTGCTCTAACGAGGTGAACGGTGGCAACAAGCTCGCAGGTATCGGCACAATCTGCCACGAGTTCTCTCACTGTATGGGCTACCCCGATGTTTACGACATCGAATACGGCGGCAACTACGGTATGGGTACATGGGACCTCATGTGCTCTGGTAGCTACAACGGCGACACATACTGCCCGGCTGGCTACACAGCATACGAGAAGATGGTTGCAGGCTGGATCAATCCTATCGAGCTTACCGAGAACGCTTCTTACTCAGACATCAAGACCACAGCAGACGGCGGCGACGCTTATATCTTCTACAACCCGGGCAACAAGGACGAGTACTACCTCATCGAGAACCGTCAGCGTAAGGGTTGGGACAAGTATATCGCTGCAGGCGGCATCCTCGTAAACCACATCACTTACGACAAGACCGTTTGGGACTACAACATGCCTAACACTTTCCACAAGGGCATCAACGACATTGAGCGCATCACTATCATCCCTGCCGACAACCAGAAGACTTCTACATCTGAGTCTGGCGACGTTTTCGGTACAAAGGACGCTTACCGTCAGCTCACCAATGCTTCTACTCCTGCCGATGTGGCGAACACAGAGAACACAAACGGCATGAAGTACATGAATATCTCGCTCACAAAGATGAATGTAGAGAATGGTCTGGCTTCGTTCAGCTTCACAAACCATAACCTCGGTTCAGGTACCGTTGAGGGCTATGTATTCCATGAGACCTTCGACCAGTCGCTCGGCACAGGCGGCAACGACGGCAAGTTCAAGCCAAACAACAAGCTCGACAAGAACTTCGCTACCGGCGTACTGACTCCAGACGTTGCAGGATGGACCGGCGAGTACATGCGTGGCGGCAGCCAGTGTATGCGTGTAGGTTCTACTGGCGGCATCGACTCTAAGGTTACAACACCTGAGTTCACACTCAACGGCGAGGCGAAACTCACCTTCCGTGCTGCAGCATGGGATGGTGACGGCACATCGCTCACACTCTCTATCACCGGCGGCACACTCGGCACAACCAGCTTCACAATGCCTAATGCTGCGTGGGGCGACTTCTCTACCACTATCAAGGGTAACGGCAAGGTGAAGATTACCTTCCAGGGCGAGCAGCGCTACTTCCTCGACGAAGTCTTTGTTGCTAACCCAGGCGCAACAGCGATCAACGGCGTCGAAATGAACAACCAGCCGGCTGTTAAGGGCGTTTACTCTATCGACGGACGCTATCTCGGCAACGATGTTTCGAAGCTCGGCAAGGGTCTCTACATCGTTAACGGCAAGAAGATCGTTAAGTAAGCAGGTTCTATACATTATAATATAAAGCGAATGTTTTGTCAGTCAGCGGCTGACGAAGCATTCGCTTTTTTTATTTATTATTCGATATTTCCACTACATTCTTCCGTATTACCTTACAGCGTTTCTTGTTTTGCGAAAAATATATTATCGTTTTTTTTGTTCTTTCCTATTTTTAGCGTATTTTTGCATAATCATATAGGCTGCACGCTGCAGTCTTGCTAAAACAAAGCTTATGCAAACAAGATGTCATCTCTCGGTAATCGCCCATAAGTTGGCGGCAAAGTATGGCGAACGCGCTGCATTCACCTATAAAGACTTTGGCTCTTCAGTATGGAAGAAGATCAGTTACAACCGCTTCTCGCAGTTGGTGAAGCAGGCGAGCAACGCCCTTCTCAATCTCGGTGCGAAGCCCCACGACAAGATAGCTGTGTTCTCGCAGAACTGTCTTCAGTATCTCGTTACCGACTTTGGCGCTTACGGCGTGAAACTCGTATCTATCCCGTTCTATGCTACAGCATCCGAGCAGCAGATACAATATATGATTAACGACGCTCAGGTGCGCTTCATCTTTGTAGGCGAGCAGGAGCAGTACGACAAGGCGCACCGCATCTTTGCGCTCTGCAACACGCTCGAGCGCATCATCGTGTTCGACCGCTCGGTGCGCATCTCTACGCACGACCCCGCAGCGCTATACTTTGACGACTTCCTGAAGCACGGCGAAGGACTGCCGCGCCAGTCGGAGGTGGAGCAGCTCTACAAGGAGGCGTCGATGGACGACCTCTGCAACATACTCTACACATCCGGCACCACCGGCGACTCGAAGGGCGTAATGCTCACCTACGGCCAGTACGACGCTGCGCTCGCTGCCAACGATGCCGTGGTGAAAGTCGGCGAGAACGACCGCATTATACAGTTCCTCCCCGTCACGCACATCTTTGAGCGTGGCTTCTCATACCTGGGCTTCTCAGAGGGATCACACATTATTATTAATACCGACCCGCACGAGATACAGCAGTCGATGCGCGAGACCCATCCTACATGTATGTCTTCCGTGCCCCGTTTCTGGGAGAAGGTATATCAGGCAGTGAAGGAGAAGATAGAACGCTCGAGCTCGTTTCAGCAGAAGATGTTCCGCCATGCGCTCGAAGTGGGACGCCGCTACAATGTAGAATGTAAGATGCGCTGCAAGTGTCCTTCGCCCTGGCTCGCTATGGAGTACAAGCTCCTCGACAAGATGATACTCAGCCTCGTGCGCAAGCAGATAGGCTTGGAGAACAGCAACCTCTTCCCGACAGCCGGCGCCCGCGTGTCGCCTGAAGTGGAGCGCTTTGTTCACTCCGTCGGCATCAATATGGTTGTAGGCTACGGCTTGACAGAGAGTCTCGCCACAGTTTCTTGCGACCGCGACAACAAGCCTTGCACTATAGGCTCCGTAGGACGTCCTATTGGTGGCATTGAGGTGAAGATCGGCGACGACGACGAAGTGCTGCTCAAGGGTCCGACCATCACAAAGGGCTATTATCACCGCGACGCAGCCAACAAGGATGCGTTCACCGAGGACGGCTTCTTCCGCACCGGCGACGCAGGCTATATAAAGGACGGCGAACTCTTCCTTACCGACCGCATCAAGGACCTCTTCAAGACCTCCAACGGCAAGTATATCGCGCCGCAGCTCGTAGAGTCGCTCATCCTCGTCGACAAGTATATCGACCAGGTGGCAGTCATCGCCAACGAGCGCAAGTTCGTCTCGGCGCTCATCGTGCCCGAGTTCCGCCTCGTAGAAGACTGGGCTAAGGAGCACGGCATCGAGTTCTGCTCGCGCGAAGACCTCTGCGCCAACCCGAAGGTGAACAAGATGATTCTTGACCGTGTCAAGACTCTGCAGCAGCAGCTCGCCCACTACGAGCAGGTGAAGCGCATCACGCTCATCCCGCACCACTTCTCAATGGAGTCGGGCGAACTCACCAATACGCTGAAGATACGCCGACCGGTGGTGTACAAGAACTACAAGCAGGAAATAAATAAGATGTACGAAGAATAAAGTTGATGTGTTGTGATGTTGATATGGTGACAAATGTCAACACCTCAACATCACAACACCTCAACCTTTCTAATTATAGAAATATAGATGATCACTTCCGACCAACTGAAGGATGTGCTTGAGCGCGCAGATTCCCTCAAGCGCTATCTTAATATCGACCAGAAGAAAGTAGAATTTGAAGAAGAACAGCTCCGCACGCAGGCGCCCGACTTCTGGGAAGACCCTAAGCGCGCAGAGGAGCAGATGAAGAAGGTGAAGACGCTGGAGCGCTGGATAAAGGGCTACGCCCACGTGCGCCAACTCGCCGACGAGCTGCAGCTCGCCTTCGACTTCCATAAAGACGAACTCGTAACCGAAGAGGAGGTGGACGACGACTACTCGAAGGCTATCACCGCCATCGAAGACCTCGAGATGATGAACATGCTGCGCCAGAAGGAAGACCCTATGGACTGCGTGATGAAGATAAACTCCGGCGCCGGCGGCACCGAGAGCCAGGACTGGGCGCAGATGCTCATGCGTATGTACATGCGCTGGGCAGAGGCTCACGGCCACAAGGTGACGATAAGCAACCTTCAGGAGGGCGACGAGGCAGGCATCAAGAGCGTCACGATGGAGATAGAGGGCGGCGAGTACGCCTACGGCTTCCTCAAGAGCGAGAACGGAGTGCACCGTCTTGTGCGTGTGTCGCCGTTCAACGCGCAGGGCAAGCGCATGACGTCGTTCGCTTCGGTTTTCGTGTCGCCGCTCGTCGACGATACCATCGAGGTGTATGTCGACCCGTCGAAGATTAGCTGGGACCTCTTCCGCTCGGGCGGAGCAGGCGGTCAGAACGTGAACAAGGTGGAGACGGGTGTACGCCTCCGCTATCAGTATACCGACCCCGACACGGGCGAGGAGGAGGAAATCCTCATCGAGAACACCGAGAGTCGCAAGCAGCTCGAGAACCGCAACAACGCCATGCGACTCCTCAAGTCGCAGCTCTACGACCGCGCCATGAAGAAGCGTCTCGAAGCGCAGGCGAAGATTGAGGCGGGCAAGAAGAAAATAGAGTGGGGTAGTCAGATACGCAGCTACGTCTTCGACGACCGCCGCGTGAAGGACCACCGCACTAACTATCAGACCACCGACGTCGATGGCGTGATGGACGGCAAGATAGACGGGTTCATCAAGGCGTATCTCATGGAGTTCCCCGTGAGCGAGGAGGAGTAAGAGGGCTTCTGGGTTTTTCTAGGGGCTAGGTTTTCTAGGGATGCTAGGCTTTCTAGGTTTTCTAGAGGACTAGGCTTATTGGACTTAAAGAATAAACAATCAAAAAAATCAAATAACTATGAGCCAGAAAAGTAATGTGCGCCGCGCAAAGTATGCGGCAGAACAAGAGAAGAAAGCAAAGAAAGTAGTGAAAGGAATCATCTGGACGCTCGTCGGACTTACGATAGCGTACATGATTTGGACCTTTACACAGTCTTAATAAGAAACAAGATATGAGTGGATTAGAAATAGAACGTAAGTTCCTTATACGTGAAGGCAGCGACTACAAGTCGGCTGCCTTTTCTCATAGCCGTATCAAGCAGGGATACATGCCCTGCCAGACGGCTACCGTGCGTGTCCGCACCCGCGACGACCGCTCCTGGCTCACCATCAAGAGTCACAGCGACCGTGCCGGACTCTCGCGCTACGAGTTCGAAAAGGAGATAACCAACGACGAGGCGGAACACCTCTTCGAGCTCTGCCGCGGCGGAGTGATAGACAAGTGCCGCTGGCTCGTGAAGTCGCCCGACGGGCGCCACACGTTCGAGGTCGACGAGTTCTTCGGCGACAACGCCGGACTCGTAGTTGCCGAGGTGGAGCTTGGCTCCGAGGACGAGCCGTTCGCAAAGCCCAGCTTCATCGGCGAGGAAGTGACGGGCGACCGCCGCTACTACAACTCGCAGCTGCTCGTACACCCGTATAAGGATTGGTAATAGGCTGCCTTCAAGGGGGTGCACTTGTCTCAAGTGCACTAACCGAGCAATGTTGATATACCTCTTGCTACGTTGGTGCACTTGAGACAAGTGCACCCCCTAAAGTTAGCATCCGTGAAAATCCGTGAAATCTGTGGGAGTATATCTCAGCAGAAAGAGAGAACCCCACGTTACTTCAGTCGTTCAAGATACTTCACCAGTCCCCAGCGCACAGAGCGCAGGCCGAACTGCTCGGTGTGTATATCCTCGGGCTTTATCCACATGCACTCCGCAGCGTCGTCGTTGGCGGCGAGCACCGACTCGTCTTCCACGTCACACTCGTAGAACATGTCGAGCGTAGGCAGTTCGATGCCACTATAGCGATATACGTTAGGCAGCGAGAAAAGGTAGCGAGCTGCCGTCACCTTGAGGTTCGTCTCCTCCATCACCTCGCGCACAACACCCTCCTCCGACGTCTCGCCAATCTCGGTGAAACCGCCAGGCAGGTCGAGCGTGCCCTTTGCCGGCTCCTGCTTGCGCAGCGTGACGAGAATCTCGCCCTTGCTGTTGCGTATGATAGCCACGTTGGCTGCACTCGGATTCATGAAATACTCGAAACCGCAGTTCTCGCATTTCCTACTTCTCGCACCGTTCTCTACAAAATGATGACTGCCGCAGCGCGGGCAGTACTCGAACTTCTCTAATGGATGCATTTCTATAATGTTAATTAATTATTACAAAGCGCTTTTTTGCACTGCAATATTACAAAAAAAGTGTTACCTTTGCAAATAAATATTCTAAAAACCAATCTTTGTAACAGAAATGAAATACTTCGCATACCCTATGCGCGGCTCTATGGTCGTGCTCAAGTCCGTAATACTCACAGTGTTCTGCCTCGTTCTCGCCGCTCCGGTGCTCGCTCAGCGCACGTTCGACGTGCAGCTCTGGCAGAAGAAAGCCCCCAACAACAATAGTTTGGGCGACACCGCATACGTGAAGGTGTACCTGCCCGAGAAGAAGCATGCCACGGGTCGCGCCGTAGTGATATGCCCCGGCGGAGGCTACGAGCATCTGGCTATGGGACACGAAGGCACCGACTGGGCACCGTTCTTCAACGACCAGGGCATTGCCGCCATCGTGCTCCACTATCGCATGCCAGCCGGCAACCCTAAGGTGCCCGTGAGCGACGCTGAGGAAGCCCTGCGCCTTGTGCGCCGCAACGCACAGGCATGGCATATCGACGCCGACAACGTAGGTATCATGGGATTCTCTGCCGGCGGACACCTCGCTTCTGCCGTCGCCACACTCTCAAAGGACGACGCCAAGCCCAACTTCCAGATACTCTTCTATCCGGTCATAACGATGCTCGACGGCTACTGTCATCAGGGCTCGCGCAAGAACCTGCTCGGTGAGCATGCACGCAAGAAGGACGAGCAGAAATACTGCACCGACATGCAGGTGACACGCGTCACGCCGCGCGCCTTCATCGCCCTCTCCGACGACGACCACGTGGTGCAACCCATGAACGGCGTCAACTACTACGCCGAACTCTACCGCCACGACGTGCCCGCATCGCTCCACGTTTATCCCAGCGGTGGACATGGCTACGGCTTGCGCACCAACTTCCGCTATCACATCGAGATGCTGCTCGATCTGAAGGCGTGGTTACAAAGCTTCTAAAACGCATAAGACAGAATCGGACTACACTAATCGTAACAACTATTAAATAGATAACCATATAACTAAAAACACATTATGAAAAAATTATTTACTTTTATCGCATTACTGTTCTCTACACTCACAGTAATGGCGGCAGACCCAGTGGTGGTCGGCGAAGATAACTTCCATCAGGACGATGCCTCATTCGCATGGGACTTCAACATCGACTTCATGACACAGAAGTTCGAAGCCACCGTCGACCTCTCTACCTGCAAGAACGAGGGCGAGAACGTATTCTCGCTCGGCTGGAACATCGACAACTGGTATAGCGGCAAGAACCCGAGTGGCTATATCCATTGCTATTACACCGCAGCAACAAAGCAGCTCGTCTGTAAATACATCTCTGTCGTGAACGACGACTTCGGCATCTGGCAGTACGAGAAGACGCTCGACGACGTTGAGGGCGACGTGACGGTAGACCTCTCTTATCAGTACGGTCTGCGCATCAACGGCAAGCAGGTGTACGACGCCGGACAGCTCAAGAACGTAATCATCGAGAAGGCGCTCCGCTTCGGCAGCAAGGAGGGCACATCGCGCTCTAACGCCACATACAAGCAGGCTCGCGTGGTAGACGCTCCGTTCGAGGCAGCAGACGCCGTGAACTATAACACCTACGCCATGTACTACTACAAGAACCAGGTGTCACACTTCAGCAACACAACCGTCGGCTTCAAGCCGTCGAGCCTCACCACCTACGACATCATCCTGAAGAACGTAACGCTCAACGGACAGGTGCTCGGCAACGTAACGATAAAGGACGTTGAGGCTGAACTCATGGAGGGTAGCGGCAACAACGCAAAGAGCTATTTCTACACTACACTCAAGAACGGTAAGGCTGTGCTCTCTAATGCTGGCGCACTGGCTAAGGAACTCGGACTCAGCGACGGCGCAGAACTCTCCGTTGACACCGTAGGCGGATATGTATTCAACGGAAGCGTATCGGGCACATACAAGTTCCTGCTCGGCGAGGACGAAGTGGCTTGCTATGTAGGCTACGACGGATTCTCGGAGAAGGAAATCAACGACAACCTCTTCGTGTCGTTCAGCAGCATGGACGGCGACTACGCCGACAAGACACTCGTCTTCTCCGACTTCGGCGACGGCTATGCTACAATCGTGCTGAAGCAGATGCGCATGGCGTCGATGGGCGACACCAACATGGGCGACCTCACAATCTGTGAAGTGCCTTATACAAAGAACGGCGCCGACTTCGTGTTCGACTCAACCGACCTTACTGCTACTCTCGTCGGCTCTCCGAGTATGGCGCTCAAGGAGTGGACAAAGGTGAGCCTGAAGGGTACAGTCTCAGGCGACAAGGCATATCTGCAGATCGACGGCGAGGCATACACAATGCCTATCAAGGTAGTGTTCGGCAAGCCACTCGCAGAGGCAAAGGTATACACCGACAAGATGACCATCGTGAACGGTAGCGACACCGAAGAAAGAGAAAATGCTACAATCTCTGTACGCGACGACGGCGAAGGCAAGTATCTGTTCACCATCACCGACATCGCCGGCGAGGACGCCATCAGTTTCTACGCCGAAGGCACTACCGACGAGAACGGCATGGTCACATACACAGCCAACGAGGCAACATGCCCTATGACAACGAGCGGATGGGAAGGCTATTACTTCTATATCAGCTTCTCTGACGCCTACAGCATGGGCGACAAACTCTATGCAGACATGTATGTAGACATGGGCGGCTACGGCGCAAGCTATCCCGACTATGCTTACTACATCACATTCGGCGACAAGAACTTCACAGGCATAAACAGCGTTGAGGCTGCAGCCAACGCCAAGGCAGCACAGTTCTTCAACGCAAACGGCATGCGCCTCTCTGCTCCGCAGAAGGGACTGAACATCGTTCGTGCTGCCGACGGCAAGGTGTATAAGCAGATTGTGAAGTAACCTACAGATTGTAAACTAACACGATAGGAGGTTGCGGCGTTTCGCTGCAGCCTCTTTCTCTTTAACTGATACGCCTGCGCTCGGTCAATACCCCTGCAGAAGCAGAAAGTTGTTCCCGACGCTTACTAATTCACTTCTTTCTGCTTGTTTTCCGAAAATAATGCGTAAGTTTGCATGTTAAAACAAGCAAACAAGAAAAACGACGATGAATATAATGACTAAAAAGATTGCTGCATTCACCTTCGCAGCACTTACAGCGCTCGGTTTCGCTTCGTGCAACGAGCGCAAGTTCCACGTAGAAGGCGCCATCGAGAACGCTGCCGACTCCGTGCTCTACTTCGAGAATATGGGTCTGAACGGCGTTCAGACAGTCGACTCCGTGAAGCTCTCAGCCGACGGCGCGTTCGCCTTTGACGGCAAGGCAGTCACAGCCCCTGAGTTCTACCGACTGCGTATCGCCGGACAAATCATAAACGTAGCCATCGACTCTACGGAGACCGTAACCATTAAGGCTAAGTATCCCGCTATGGCTTCCGACTACGAGGTGAGCGGATCTGACGACTGCTCGCGCATCAAGGAGCTTGCTCTCATGCAGATGCAGCTTCAGCAGAGCGTCAACAGCATCGCTCGCAACCCGATGCTCGGCGCCGACGCTGTGGCAGACAGCGTGCAGAAGGTGGTTGAGGCATACAAGACCGACGTGAAGACCCGCTACATCTTCAAGGCGCCGATGAAGGCGTCGTCATACTTCGCACTCTTCCAGACGCTCTATGCCGGCGGTCAGCCCATGCTCATCTTCAATCCGCGCACATCCGAGCAGGACGTTCGCGTCTTCGCAGCAGTGGCTACCAGCTGGGATGCGTTCTATCCCAACGCCGAGCGCGGCGCCAACCTTCACAACATCGCCATCGAAGGCATGAAGGAGGTGCGCATGCTGCGCAGCCAGGCTGAGGCGACGCTCGACCCCGCAAAGCTCAACACAAGCGGCGTGCTCGACTTCACGCTCACCGACAACCGCGGCGCACAGCGCAGCCTCTCGTCGCTGAAGGGCAAGGTGGTGATGCTCGACTTCCACGTCTTCGCCACCGGCGAGTCGATGAAGCGCATCATGATGCTCCGCGAACTCTACAACAAGTATCACGCTCAGGGCTTCGAAATCTATCAGGTGAGCCTCGACGAGGACGAGCACTTCTGGAAGACGCAGACCGCAGCCCTGCCTTGGGTGTGCACACGCATGGACGAAGAGTCGCAGCAGGTGCTCCGACTCTACAACGTGCAGCAGGTGCCTACGTTCTTCCTGCTCGATCGCAACTGCAACGTTGTGAAGCGCGACGCACAGATAAAGGATCTCGACGCAGAAATAAAGGCGCTGTTGTAATAGATTGTAACCAGAAACGCCCGAACGGCGTCGTCAACTCTCAAATTGAAAGCATTTTTGATAAAAGTGCTTTCAATTTGAAACTTTGTGCTAATTATTACGAAAATGCTCCGCCAATTCATTTGTATTTGCGCAAATAGTTGTAATTTTGCAGTCGTAATAATAATAGGAGCTGTTTCAGGGCTCCGCTTTAAGGTAAAAGGATAAGAAAATGAGAAAGTCGGTAAGATTCACAAAGATGCACGGTGCAGGCAACGACTACATCTACGTTGACACGCAGAAGTACGATGTGCCCGACCCGTCTGCGGCTGCCATCGCATGGAGCAACCGCCATACAGGCATCGGCAGCGACGGACTCGTGCTTATCGGCAAACCGTACGGCGGCGTTGACGCCGATTTCTCTATGCGCATCTTCAACGCCGACGGATCGGAGGCTAAGATGTGCGGCAATGCGTCGCGCTGCATTGCGAAGTATCTCTACGAGCGCCGACTCACCGACAAGACAACTATACGCCTGCAGACACTCTCGGGCGTAAAGATTCTGACGTTGCATCTCGCCGACGGCGAAAACGCTGGCGGCGGTTCGGACAATATACATAATAATAAGGTGGAGAGCGTAACCGTAGACATGCTTGCGCCCTCATTCCACGTGCCCGAGCAGTACGACGAGACGGCAGGCGATGCGCTTACCGTCGGTTCGCGCACGTTCCACGGCACGTTCGTGTCGATGGGCAACCCCCACTTTGTATGCTTCGTCGACGATATCGACACGCTCGACGTGACACGATACGGCTCCGCGATGGAGATAGCTTCGGCTTTCCCCGAACGCTGCAACATTGAGTTCGCCGAGATTAAGGCCGACGGCGCCATACGCACACGAGTGTGGGAGCGAGGCAGCGGCATCACTATGGCATGCGGCACAGGCGCCTGCGCTACAGCCGTGGCGGCAGCGATTGCGGGCAAGTCATCGCGTCGCAGCGCCATCATTATGGATGGTGGCACCTTACATATCGAATGGAATGAAGCCGACGGGCATGTCTATATGACAGGGCCGGCGGCTTTCGTCTTTGATGGAGAAATAGAGATTTAAAAATCACGATTTAGGATTTCAAGATAAAAATTTAGAGAGTATGGCATTGGTTAATGAACATTTCTTGAAACTCTCGAACAGCTATCTGTTCGCAGACATAGCCAAGAAGGTGAACGCCTTCAAGGTGTCGCATCCGCAGATGCGCGTCATCAGTCTGGGCATAGGCGACGTGACGCAGCCGCTGTGCCCCGCTGTGGTGGAGGCAATGCACAAAGCAGTAGACGAGATGGCGTCGGCAGACACGTTCCACGGTTACGGGCCGGAGCACGGCTACGACTTTCTGCGCGAGGCGATAATCAAGAACGACTTCGCACCGCGCGGCATACATCTCGACCCGAGCGAAGTGTTCGTCAACGACGGAGCAAAGAGCGACACGGGAAATATCGGCGAGATTGTGCGCTGGGACAACTCCATCGGCGTCACCGACCCGATTTACCCCGTATATATCGACTCGAACGTGATGTGCGGCAGAGCCGGAGTGCTCGAAGACGGTCGCTGGAGCAACGTCAACTATCTGCCATGCACCGCTGAGAACGGCTTCGTACCGCAGATTCCCGACCATCGCGTAGACATGATTTACCTCTGCTACCCGAACAACCCTACGGGAACCGTGCTCCCGAAGGCAGAACTGAAGAAGTGGGTGAAGTATGCGCTGGCTAACGACACGCTCATCTTCTACGATGCAGCCTACGAGGCGTACATCCAGGACGACGACATACCGCACTCTATCTACGAGATACGCGGCGCAAAGCAATGCGCCATCGAGTTCCGTAGCTACTCGAAGACTGCTGGCTTCACCGGCGTGCGCTGTGGCTACACAGTAGTGCCGAAGGAGGTGACAGCCGTGACGCTCGACGGCAAGCAGCGCATATCGCTCAACCATCTGTGGGAGCGCCGCCAGTCGACAAAGTTCAACGGAACGAGCTACATATCGCAGCGCGCCGCCGCTGCAATCTATACGCCGGAAGGCAAGCGCCAGGTGCGCGACACGATAGCCTACTACATGCGCAACGCCGAACTGATGTGCGAGTCGCTCACGCAGATGGGCTTCGAGGTGTTCGGCGGCAGAAATGCTCCCTATCTCTGGGTGAAGACGCCGCACGGCATCGACTCGTGGCGATTCTTCGAGCAGATGCTCTATGCCGTGGGCGTGGTCTGCACACCGGGCGTTGGCTTCGGACCGAGCGGCGAGGGCTATGTGCGCCTCACTGCCTTCGGAAAACGCGAAGACTGCGAGGAGGCGATGCAAAGAATAGGCGAGTGGGTGCGCTCCACCCACTAAACACTTGCGAAGCGAGTGACAGACACATACAACGAGAAACAATAAAAAAACAATATAACGACTAAATACCCAATTAGACAATGGCAAATTTAAGATTTGAGGTTGTAGCCGAGGCTTTCAACAAGAAACCAGTTGAAGTGATTACGCCGATAGAACGTCCGTCGGAGTTCTTCGGCAAAAACGTGTTCAATCGTGCGAAGATGTACAAGTATCTGCCGCGCGAAGTGTACGAAAAGCTCATCGATGTCATCGACAACGGTGCGCGTCTCGACCGCTCCATAGCCGACGCTGTGGCTAAAGGCATGAAGCAGTGGGCAGACGAGAACGGCGTCACTCACTACACACACTGGTTCCAGCCGCTCACCGAGGGCACAGCCGAGAAGCACGACGCCTTCATCGAGCACGACGGCAAGGGAGGAATGATAGAGGAGTTCTCTGGCAAGCTGCTCGTACAGCAGGAGCCTGACGCAAGCTCGTTCCCGAACGGCGGCATACGCAACACCTTCGAGGCACGCGGCTATTCGGCTTGGGACCCCACATCGCCGGTGTTCATCATCGACGACACACTCTGTATCCCTACCATCTTCATCTCTTACACCGGCGAGTCGCTCGACTATAAGGCTCCGCTCTTGCGTTCGCTCCACGCCGTGAACGAGGCGGCTACGGCTGTCTGCCACTACTTCTACCCGGAGGTGAAGAAGGTTATCTCTAACCTCGGTTGGGAGCAGGAGTACTTCCTCGTTGACGAGGGACTCTACTCGGCACGCCCCGACCTTATGCTCACCGGTCGTACGCTCATGGGCCACGACTCGGCTAAAAACCAGCAGATGGACGACCACTACTTCGGTGCTATCCCCGAGCGTGTGCAGGCGTTCATGAAGGATCTTGAGATTCAGGCGCTTGAGCTTGGCATCCCTTGCAAGACTCGTCACAACGAGGTGGCGCCCAACCAGTTCGAGTTGGCACCGATCTTCGAGGAGACCAACATCGCCATCGACCATAACATGCTTCTCATGTCGCTCATGAAGAAGGTGGCTCGCCGCCACGGATTCCGCGTTCTGCTCCACGAGAAGCCGTTCGCAGGTATCAATGGTTCGGGCAAGCACGAGAACTGGAGTCTCGCTACAGACACCGGTGTGCTGCTCCACGGACCTGGCAAGACTCCGGAGGACAACCTCCGCTTCATCGTCTTCATCGTAGAGACATTGATGGCTGTATACAAGCACAACGGACTCCTCAAGGCGTCTATCATGAGCGCTACAAATGCTCACCGACTCGGCGCTCACGAGGCTCCTCCAGCTATCGTTTCGTCGTTCCTCGGACGTCAGCTCACAGAGATTCTCAGCCATATCGCCGCTTCTGACAAGGACGAACTCTTCGACGTGGCAGGCAAGCTGGGCTTGAAGCTTGACATTCCTGAGATTCCGGAATTGCTCATCGACAATACAGACCGCAACCGCACATCGCCTTTCGCCTTCACCGGCAACCGCTTCGAGTTCCGCGCCGTAGGTTCTGAGGCCAACTGCGCGTCGGCAATGATCGTGCTCAACACTGCCGTTGCTGAGGCTCTACAGTCGTTCAAGCAGCGCGTAGACGCTCTCATCGAGAACGGCTCCGACAAGGTGAGCGCCATTCTCGACATCGTTCGCGAGGATATCCACACCTGCGCTCCGGTTCACTTCGAGGGCAACGGCTACTCTGAAGAATGGGTAGAGGAGGCTAAGCGTCGCGGTCTCGACTGCGAGACTTCGTGCCCGAAGGTGTTCGAGCGCTATCTCGACGAGGATTCTATCCGTATGTTCGAGAGCCAGAACGTGATGACACGCAAGGAACTTGAGGCTCGCAACGAGGTGAAGTGGGAGACCTACACCAAGAAGATTCAGATTGAGGCACGCGTCTTCGGCGACCTCTCTATGAACCATATCATCCCTGTCTGCACTCACTATCAGAGCCGTTTGGCTAAGAACGTGCAGAGCATGTACGACATCTTCCCGAAGGAGACAGCCGACAATCTCACTTCGCGCAACAAGAAGATTATCGAGGAGATTGCCGAGCGCACTCAGATTATCGAGAATGGAGTAGAGGAGCTGGTTGAGGCTCGCAAGGTGGCTAACCGCATTGAGGATGAGCACCTTAAGGCTATCGCTTACCACGACACTGTGGCTCCGAAGATGGACGAGATTCGCTACCACATCGACAAACTCGAGCTTATCGTGGCTGACGAACTCTGGACGCTCCCGAAGTATCGCGAGCTCCTTTTTGTCCGCTAAACCATAAAACACATTCTACGTGGAGCGAGTCTGCTTCTCGATAGAATGTTTAGAAGGGTGTGTTAGCACGCAGTAATTGCAGCTAACACACCCTTTTTTGTATATCAGCTCTCCTTTATGCCTCCCTTTATACCTTAAAATCCCAGCTTTTGTTCTTTGGTGGAGTCCGCCATCCGATCAGATTCCGTCCGCTACTATTTTCTCTCACTCGCGTATAATATTATAATGTGTACGCCCACAATTACGCGCTTTAATTGTAAACTTCTGTTAAAATCAAGCTAAAAACCCAACTTTTTCCTGCAAAAGTTTTGGAGGTTTGCAAAAAAGCTATACCTTTGCATCCGCTTTCGAGAAC
>OCPW01000172.1_pt1 | contig 49740 bp, 58 predicted proteins | sample 1538761 | NCBI WGS metagenome assembly OCPW01 (sample SAMN04571724, study PRJEB22368) | human gut metagenome | biome: human gut; material: stool | host: Homo sapiens | place: Luxembourg | collected 2012-09-20
GGTGTAAAAGGAGACAAGGGAGATAAAGGTGATAAGGGTGAAGATGGTGTTATCATATTTGAAGAATTAACACCAGAACAAAAAGCTACTCTTAAAGGTGATAAGGGAGATAGAGGAGAACAAGGTTTACCAGGTGAAAAAGGCGAGAAGGGTGATAATGGTATAACTCCAAACATTAAGGTTGGTAAAGTTGTAACTCTTGAGCCAACTGAACAAGCAAATGTTGAGAGAGTTGGTACGTTAGAAAACCCAATATTTAACTTCTATATTCCAAGAGGTATTGATGGAAGTGGTGAAGGTTCTGGCGACGGACATACTCACTCTAATTTAAGTGTATTAAACTCTATAACTCAAGTTAAAATAAATGCGTGGGATAGTAAAGCTCCTTCAAACCACTCACATACAGAGTATGCAAGTACGTCGCACACACACTCTGGTTATGCCAATAAAACACATACACATACTGAATACGCTTCATCTAATCATACACATAATTATGCAAGTGCATCACATACTCACTCTGATTACGCTAACAAAACGCATACACATACTGATTATGCTAATAAAACACATACTCATAGTACAAGTGATATAAGTAATTTAAGTAGTTATGTTTCTAGTTTGATTACTAATGATACTTATATAAACTCATTAAAAAGCACTATTGATACACTTTCTTCTGAACTTACAAAAGTAAAGACAGATATTGAAGCGTTAAAAAATAACTCTGGTAGTGCTAACATCCCTGTAACAGGCATTAACTGTTCTGAATGGGAAGTTAATTTACAAGTTGGACAAACAAGACAAATAATTGCAAGTGTTATTCCTTCAAGCGCCACAAACAAATTGATACATTGGTACTCTGATAATACTCTTGCTGTTGATGTTAGTTCAAATGGTTTAATAACGGCAAAAGGTGTTGGTTATTCAAAGGTTACTGCTACAACAGATGATGGTGGACACAAATATGATATTCGTGTTACCGTAACTGCAAGTAGTGGTGGAGGAAGTGGAAGTACAACTACCTCTGGAATAAAAGTAGCACCTGAAAGTGTTTCAATAGAACGTGGTAAAACTGTTGACGTAACAATATCATTTGGAAGTGATGTTATAAACAAAAATATTGAGTGTATGAGTAGTAGTGGAGCTATTGCTAGTGTATCTGATTTAGGAAGTCATAGATACAGAATAACAGGAGTGGGTCAAGGACAAACTTCAATAAGATTTAGAACTTCTGATGGGAAATTTGAGGTTTCTTGTTCTGTAACAGTTACTGCACCCTCAAGTGGTGGTGGAGGTGAAATGACTTCAAATGAGTACGAAGAGTCTTGTAAAAGTGAGTATATACTTGACAAAATGTACCCAATGGGTCAAGCACACGAAGCCATACCTAACGGTAATATAACAGGTTGGAAACACAATAGTAGATGGGAAAACCAATATAGACCTACTGCTATGGCTCACAGTTGTGGTCAAAGTGGATGTCCAGGAACAGGTGCGTTTCAAGCACTAGGTTGTTGGTCTAATATATATAGAGTTGAAGGAACACCTTTTACTCAAAATACAGGTGTTGAGATGAAGGATATAAAAGTTTATGGTTGGTATAATGGAGCTTGGGAATTAGTTCAACATCTACCTGTACCAAATGGTAACTTTTACGCAGAGTCATTTAGTGGAGACAGTAATAGATATTTTGGAGATAGTGTTAAACAATCTAGCACATCAAAAACTATAATACTTAGAGAAGCAAATAAGATTAATTCAGAAAACTGTATGTATCACCCATTTTCAAATATAAAGGCTTTTGATACTAAATACCAATACATTTATACTTGTATAGATTTGAGAAAAGTTAAGTGGGATGAAAATGGTGTAGATGATAGAGATAGTACGCATTACTGTAGTAACTGTGGTGGAGATTGGTGGTTAAAAGAAGGATTAATGTTCCACGATAGTTGGCAACACAACAAAGGTGTATGTCAACCTAAGATGATAGAGATTACTAAAGAATGGAGAAGATTTAGTATGACTACTGTTCCACAAGGTTGGTCAAACGGCTTCCCTAAATAAACATCGGGTGGCGTTAATTCGCCACTCGTGATACAATAAATATATATAATTAACAAAGAAAGGAAAAGTTATGCAAAATCAATATAACAATTATTTAAAGAGACAAAAACAACAACCTATAAATAATTTTAAAGAAAAAGTTAGAAACTCGTTAAATGGTAAAACTGTAAATAATACAACAATGCCTAACACGACTCAAGCTACAATACAAAATAAAGTAAAAGCTATGACTCCTACAACTGGTACGAGTACAAATACAACAGGCTCTGGGAGTGCTAGTGGTATCTCTACACCTGTACAAACACCTAATAATATAAATAGTAGAGCAATTATTCCAAACACCTCACAAACCCCTTTAAATGCGTCAGAAGGCACTCCTGTGATAACTACACCTGTTGAAACAAATCAAACACAACCTATTAATGCCGAAGGAGTTGGTGGAGCAGGATTAATGAGTTTATCTGATGTGAATAGTGCGTTAGCAGTAACACCAGAAACTACAAATGGATATAATGTTAATTCAAATGCTAGAGGTATTGATGCGAGTGCAAACCAAAGAGGTTTAGTGTATAACCCATTAGACCCTAACGCAATAGTGCCAGGAACAGGTGGTATGACACAAGCAGAATACGAAGCAGAAGCAAAAAGAAAACTAGACGCAGGTATAGCACTTGATAATCCAGAGTTATATAATAAATATACAAGTCAATCTACACCTTACAAATTAGCAGACCAAATACTTCAATCTCAAAAAGAACAAGCAAATAAAGGTTGGCAACTTCAAGAGCAAATGTTCCAACAACAACAAGAAGCATTAAAAAAACAACACGAACAATCTAAACTAGAAGCAGAGAACGCTTATAAACAATCTGTTGATACACTAAACGAACAGAAGTATAACCAAATGGAAGAATTAAACGTATCTGGTACAAATCGTGGTATACAATACTCACCTCAACAATTAGGTTTAGAAAACGTAGCAAATATAAATCACAACAAAAATTTAGTAGAAACTTCTAATAAACGTAATGAACTTCTTAATAAATTACAAATCGAAATGAACAACTCTTTAGCTCAATTAAATATGGGGCACTTACAAAACTACAATGATTACCAAAATAAATTAAATGGATACCAAACAGATTACTTTGAAAAGTTAATGAATTGGAACAGAGAAGATAATAAAACACAAGATAATCGTGATTGGGAACAAAAACTACTTGAAGAAAAACGTGCGTGGGAAGAAGCACAAGCACAAAAAGATAAAGAATTCCAACAAATGATGCAAGAGCTTCAAAACAAGTTTGATAAAGAACAACAAGATAGTCAAAACAATTGGCAATCTGGTGAAAACAAATTAGATAGAGACCACGATAAAGAAATGGCAGATAACTCAAGAAGCGGTGGTGGTGGATATTCAAGACGTGGATATTCTGGTTATTCAAGAAGTTATAACCCTTATTCAAGAGGTTATTATGGTGGTTATCAAAACTATGACGGTGGAGAAATAAGTGCAGATACACTTAATGACGAGATAACACAACAAGCAGTAGATAACAAATTTAAACAACTTTCAACTGATGTGTATAACGCAGTAGATACAGGTGGGGTTTATGACTTAATGGAAAGAGCAAGTATATATAACGACTCTGTTTCACCTATGTATAACAGTTATTACGGACTTAATAAAACAGTTGATGAGAGATTAAACAATACTAGAGAAACTGCATTAAAACACCTTATAAACAAATCAGTAGCAAGAAGTACGAATGGTGCTTATAACATAGGAGATACTGTGTATCAACATAAATCGCCATTAAGAAAAGATTATATAGATAAAGTAAAGAAAACTCAAGAAGGAACTAAAGCTAAAGTTATGAATAGATTTTCTAATGATAATTTCGCTAAAATGAAACAAAACCATAAAGCAAATGTAGAAAGCATACATAACGATATTATGAAAGGTTCTAAGAATAAAAATTCCAAAAATAAAACTTCTAAACAAAAAGAGAAAAATACTAAAAAACAAGAAAAAGCTAAAGCACAACAAAAGAAACGTGTTGAAATTAATAAAAGTTTTGGTGCTAAAAACCAAGCGTACATCAAAAAGCAAATGGCAGAAAAGAAAAAACAACAAGAGAAAACTAAGAAGTTTAAAGATAAAGTTAAAAAGACAGTAAAGAAAATATTTAAGAAAAAATAATTGAAAGGAGGATTTTATGAGTTCTAAAAAGAAAAAGTTTGAACAACAAATTCAACAAAACAAGATAAATAGAGTTACTAATAAAAACGCAAAGTACAATAAAAAAATGTCCAAATCAGATGAGAACTACATAAAAGGTAACTATACTAAATCAGTTAATCAAACAGTTTATGGTGTTAAGAAAAACTTAGCAGAAGGTCAAAAAGTACACGGTTATGGTGATGATTATATAGATACTAAGGGGATGAAAAGAAGTAGATATGTAAAGAAACAAAACGGTGAAAACCCATATGAAGCAAAATATGCCTACCAAACAGGAAAGCCTAAATACGTAAAAGGTGGTACAAAAGCAGACGGAACTAAATATGATGGGTTTTACAGTAATAAAAGACTTCTTAAAGGCTATGAAAAAGAGAGTTATAAAAACACAGGTACACTAAACAATAAAGAATATATGCCTAAACAAAAGTACGCATTGATGAGTTCTCACAAATGGGATAATGCAGAAAAGTTTAGCGACCATTTAAACACTAAAGTTTGGGACGGTATTGAAACTGCCAAAGCAAATCAACGTAAAGGAAAACACATAAGTAATGCTTTGGAATATGTAAAAGGTGGAGCAAAAGACGTTATACTTGACCCTGCTATGGATTTTATGAAAAGTATAGGTGCGATTGGAAGTTACGGTCTTGCAGGTATTGCAGGTGTAGCAGAAGATAGTGGTAATTTAGCCAAAGCGGTAGCAGACCCTAAACGTGATTATAAATATTATAGTCAAGGTAGAAATAACCTTAAAGAAAATTTAAAGGCGAATAAAGAGGAGCTTGATAAAACAGGTTTTGGTAAATATATGGGGTCGTTTCTTAGTGAAGCTAAAACACGTGCGGATGAAGGTCAAATAAGATTTTTAGAGGACACTGGTAGACATAGCGATGCTATAGAGTATAAAAAACAAATCGAAGAGAATAAGAAAAGAGATACTAACTTACTTAACGCAACAGGTTTTGTTATGGATTTACTTGCACCTACTATTGTTGAAGATAAGATTGTTGACGGAGTAAAGCTACTTGGTAAGAACAGTGTTAAATCATTCAAAGAACTTAAAAACGGTACTGCAAACTTAGCAACAGGTATCGTACCAGAAGAAACTGCTAAACTTATGGCTAACTCTAAGAAGTACGCAGGTAAGGGTAGCAAAGTAACAAGAGCTTCTGATGATGTGTTTTACTCTGGTAAAAAAGGTAAAACTGCTATTGATAAATTGTTAGATAATCAATTTGAAAAAACAATGGACAATGTTAAAGACGTTGTTAAGAAAAACCCTAAGACATCTAATCTAGGTAAGTTCCTTGATACACTTGATAATAAACCACTTAAAGGAACACAACGTAAAATAGACGGTAGAACACTTAATAAAAAATACACTCAAACTAAAGACGGTTACATACCTAATCTAATGAATAGTGTTGATGAGGTAGATAATATTGTAAAAGGTAAGGCAAGTGGACAATACTCTATGTTTGGTAAAGACGGAAGTATGAACGCATATATTGATAACATACAAAACCCTTATGCAAAGTATGAAAAAGTTATAAACAAGTATGGAGATGATGTAGAAGGTCTTGTAAATAAAATAGACTCTATGAGTCCTCATAACGCAGATGCAACACTTGATTACCTTAGAAAGACTAGACCAGAGGTGTATGAACAAGTAGTAAAAGGTAGTGATGAGATAACTGATATGATAGAAAACACTACTAGACGTAGAGGTTATGAAACACAACAAAAGATAAAAGATGATAACAGATATTTTAAAACACAAGACGTAAACACACCTAAGTTTAGTGCAGAAGAACTTGCTAAACAAAAATATATAAAAGAAAATAACTATAAACTTCTTAAAGATGTTTTCAATCCTAAGTTTGTAGACAACGTAGGTAATATAAAGGAAAGAGAAGGATTACTTAGAACGGGTGTTAAAAACTTTGCACAAAAAGTTAGTACACTTACAGAAGGTTCTCTTGAAGAAGCTAGTGTTCAAATTAAAAACGCAAAATACCTAATTGATAAAGGCGAGATAGGTGCTCACGAAGTATCTAAGATGTTAAATGATTTATTCTTTGACGGTAAAGATGTTGTTAGAAGAAATGTAACACCTAGACACGCAAATCAACTACTAGATTATGTAGATGATATGATAGTTAAACAAGCTAACGGTGTTTTAGAAGAATTCGACTCTTTAGGTAATAAAATACCTGTTGGAGAAGGTGCTAGAAAAATATCTGCCTCACTTACTGATTATAGATATGATGAGAAGATGTCTAATCTAGCTTCAAACTTTGGGGTTGAAAATAAGGGTGTTCTTACAACTCGTCGTGATGAATTAAAAGCTAAAAAGAAAGTACAACCACTTCCTACTGATGAGTATTATGAGCTTCAAGAATTAGAAAACACTATTAAAAAGTGGGATGATGAGTATAAAAAAGTAAAATATATGTCTGATGAATATGATGATTATGCTAAGAAGGCATATGGTAAAAAGGACGGTACAGAAGGTTATAAAGAAGCACTTGATGAATTAGCAGACAAACAAGCTAAAATAGATGCTACAAAAGGTAAGGAAAATCAAATCAGAGAAGCTAGACATAAGTCTGAACTTGGTTCTGACCCAGATGTAACTGCATCTCCTAGAGCACAAAGTTTATTCCATAAAAATGTTGATGAATATAATCACGTAAGTCAAAATAATGTCGGCGGTAATATTAAAAACCAAATAAAACCTAAAGACAAGATAGAGTACAGTAAGAGCATAGGTCTTAAATACGTAAACTCTAAATATGGGGTTCAAATACCTAAAGATAAGCAAACTTTTAAAAACGTATATGCAAATAAAAATGTAAAATCTGCCGTAGATAACTTATTAACTCTTATGAATAAAGAAGTTAAACTTACTCAAGGCGGTAAGTATGGTGATGAGTATGCAAAAATAAGATTACTTGTAGAGGATAATATTAAATATCTTGATAATCTTGGTGTTGATAGAAAAGTGTATTTTAACGAACTTAAAAACCAAAAACTTAAATTAATCCAATCTATACAACAAGATATGCAAGTAGGTAAAAATTTAAACGGAACAAACCCTTTAAATGGTATTATCAAGAACACTACAAAAGGTATTAACCCACTTGAAATGGCTCACATCAAAATAAATGGTAAAGCACTTAATAATATAGATGAACTTACACCAGACCAATTACAATGGAAGTATTTAATGACAGAAGGTGCTAAAACTATTGATGAGTTGTTTGATATACCAAACCCTAAAATGCTACAACGTGGAGATAACTTAGGTAGTGAAATAAGTAGTATGTTAGGAGGCAAGAACAACATACAAACTCTTGATGATATGAATACAAATCTTAATAAAACTAAAAATCCATTTGATGAGTTTTTAGAGAACAAACCTAATCTTAATAATCTACCTACACCTGCTATAAATGAATTACCTAATACACCACACTTTAATAATTTTATAAGTAAACTGACAGGTAAAGTTGATGGTGGTGTTCAAGAAGTTATGGATATAGCAGATAATCATATCAAAGTTAATGAAGATTATGTTCACCTACCAGATTTATTAAAAGAGCAAAACAACTTCCCTGTTGATGGAGATTTTGATGTACTTGATTTATTAAAACCTAATGTTGACAACGATAGCCAAGTTAATATGCTTGGATATATAACAGGGCAAAAACTAGATGTTGATAAGAGTTCGCTTTATAAAAACAAAAACAAATCACAAATAAAATTACCTAAAATACCTAGTGAACTTGATAGTGGAAGTTTCAAGCAATACGCAGATAAACTTTATGAGCTTGGTATTAATCCATATCAAAAACCTCCTAAAACAAAACCTAATAATATGCCAAATGAAGTTTATGAATATTGGAATGAGTTTTCAAATAAAGTTTTATCAGATGATGTGTCTAAAAAAGGTATTAATGAATTGAAAAAAATAGATGAACACATCGCTAAAAATAGCAAAGAATTTGTAAAACCTACAAAAACTACACCAGACAAATCTCTTGAAAACTTAAATGTATATGAAGATAGTATGAAAAATTCTACAAAAACAATTCATAAAAACATTGATGAGTATAACAAACTTAACAAACACATTGATGATGTTAATATAGATGATTATATGAGGTCTACTAATAAAATGTCTAAACATAAAGATAACGAACTTTATGATATGTATAAACGTTGGTTAAACTCTTATAAAAAAGGACTTACAGTATATAACCCAGGTTGGCACGTACAAAACTTCTTCCAAAACAAAGGACAAAACTATCTTGCACTTGGAGCAGACGCTTTACTACCTCAAACAGAAGCTAGAAACATACTTAAACAAATCAATGGTAAAGGTGGTAAAAATGGCGTTATAAAAAATGTAAAAACTAAACAAGCATATAGTTATGATGAGATAGGAAAACTTGCACAAGAATTAGGTGTAGTTGACGGTCTTGGAGAAGATGTAAGAAATGCCAGAGGTATATTCCCTAGACTTGAAAAACAAATAGATAACTCATCTATAATGAAATGGTTAGGAACTAACGAACAAACTGCACGTTTAAATCACTTCATAAAACAAATTGAAAGAGGTATGTCTCCAGAGGACGCTTCTAAATCTGTAAACAAATATTTATTTGATTATAGCAAGAAAAATAAAGTTGATGATTTTATGGGAGATTTTGTAGACCCATTCTGGACATTCCATAAAAACAATGCAAGACTTATGTATGGTTCAATGTTTGAACACCCAGGTAAGATAAACTCTATAATAAGAGGTATTAAAGGTTTAGAAAATGGTATACCAGAAGAACAACGCCAAAACGAAGAGTTTAAGTATGGAAAAATACAAAAACCTTATGCAAATCTTACTGATAGTGTAAATGGAGACCAATACAATTATTTATATAAACAAAATATGTTCCCAAATGTTGAGGACGCTATACCATTTGAAAGAGATGATATAGAAAACAAAATGAACCCTCTTGTACGCATGTTAATACAACAATCACGTGGAGAAGGTAATTTTGGTAACAAGATAGTTGAAGAAGGTGAAGAACCAGGGTGGAATGAAATAACTATGGAACAAAGATTGAAAGAAGTTCTTATGGATTTAAACCCATTTATGCCAAACTTAGTTAAAACATTAGATAGTGAAAAGAATAGACAACAAAAATCAGATGAAGGTAAACAAAGTCAAGAAATTACAGATAAACAAATACTTATGGATTGGATAAATTATATAACAGGTAATAAGGGGAATTGGTACAGAAATTTAGACTTATAAAGGGGTGAGAAAGTGGAGTTTAATATGCAACTTATAAATGAAATAGTAAATAGCCCTAGTGCTTATTTATCACTGTTTATATTGTTATTAGGGTATGTATTATACTCTTCTCAAACAAGAGAAAAAGAGATGAGAGAACAATTAGATAAAACCGTACCTGTTCTTGAAAAAATATTAATACGTTTAGATGTAATCGAAGATAAATTAGAAAGGTAATGATGTGTATGGATAAAATTATAAAACACAAAAACGCATATATTGATGCCTTTAAAAAAGGGGTAACAGGGGTTGAGAACAATGCTCTTTACCCTAATGTTGACTCTACTTCTCCATATTATACAGAACTTAATGAAGAACAAGAAATTAGTTCGTTTGCATATGAAGTAGGGAAAACTTTAAAAGGTAATATTGGTGGTTCTGGTGGTGGAGATAATAGTGGTACAACTATACCAAATCATAACCACGATGATAGGTATGCAAAAATAGTTCACGACCACGATGGTAGATATTATACTAAAATTCAAATTGATGAGTGGAGAGATAGACTTATAAATGGTGATTTGTTATTCAACAAGATAAATTCAAATCATATACAAGCAGGTACTATCGTAGCAGGTAGTACAATAATAGCAAATGGTGCAATAGGTGATGCTCAAATCAATAAAGTAAGTGCAGATAAACTTGATGCAGGAGTTGTTGACACATCAAAAGTAACAATATCTGGTGCTAATGGTAATTTAAAACTTAGAGGTAATAGACTTCAAGTATTTGAAGGCATAGGGTCTAAACAATTTGAAAGAGTATCTTTGGGTGATGTGAATGATGACGGTACTGTATATGGTCTTAGAGTACGTGGTGCAGACGGTCAAACTATATTGTATGATGAGAATGGAGTATATCGTGAAGGTATAACTGACGGTTCTATAAACAATGATAAAATAGCAGGAGATGCTAATATAGACGGTGGTAAACTTAATATACACTCTGTTATAGATAATATAAATAAAGATGGTACAGGTACAATACACGGTACTAAAATAGATATAGACGGAGAGAGTGTAACATCTAAAATATTTAATATCGAACTTAACCAAGATGAACAATCTGAAACAATAGAAAGACAACAATCAGAAATAGACCAAAATAAAGAACAAATAAAACTTAAAGTAAGTAACCAAAAGTACACGGAAGATATGGCATCTATGACAAGCAAGTTAGAAAAAGCCGAGTCTGACATAGAGATTTTAAACGAAGGTATAAAACTTACTGCAAGTAAAACAGAAGTACAAAATCAAATCAACAATCTTAAAGATTTCGTATCAGGAGAATTAGGTGATATAAGTGTTGGTGGAACTAACTACTTAAATAACTCTGCACCTCGTAAAGCTACTGTTGATGAGTTAATAACTTGGGATAGAACGTTAAACGGTACTCGTAGATTAACTTATTGGCAAGATTATAATGATAGTGTAGAAAACCCAGAGATAGGTTATCACCCACACATAGACCTAGAAACATTCCATTTCCCTTGTATAGCCCTTATAAACCGTAATGCGAAGTTTAGTATGGCTAATAGAGAGTTAAGCCTTAGACAGGAAATAAACAATGAAGAAAATATTATAATACCTAATGAACAATACGTAATATCTTTTGATGCGTATTCTGATACAAACTTATTTAGTTTCCGTGGAGGACTTTATCATAAAAACGTAGAAAGTAATAATTATGGCTATCATAGTGGAAGAATGGATATAACCATAGAAGAGGAATATGTAGGTATCTGGAAAAGGTATAGTTATTCGTTTACAACTCATAAAGGAGTAGACACATCAAAACCTATTTATTTTGTTATCAATGGTCATAACAACCCAGAGGGTAGTGGTTATATAAAAAATATAAAGTTAGAAAAGGGTCATATCGTATCTCAATGGACTCCTTCACAGACTGACTCTAATGATAGTTTAAATGATGTTGTAAATGATATGAAAGAATATGTAAACAAATCTATATCTGAATACAATACAAGTATAGATGTTAAGTTTGATGGTATAACTCAAAGCGTATCTAAAATAGATAAAACTGTTAATGGTGTTAAAAATGATTTAAGTAACTTAGAGATAGGTGCTAGAAACTTAGTTAAAAACTCTGCATTTATTGACGGTAAAAATAATTGGATATTAGGTACTAATGTAATTATTGATACAACTAAAACCTTTAATGGGCATCCGTCTTGTAAAAGTTCACAAAAAGGACTTGCAAGTAGTGGTTACAGAGGGTGTGAGAACTATAACCTACCTAATAAAAACTGCTTATCTATGAAAAAAGGAGATGTTTATACTGTAAGTTGTTGGTATTATGTTGAAGATAGAAACACTTTTAATGGAGCACTTGCCCTAGAATGTAAAGGTAAGTTAGATAATAATACTTCTAACTCAACTATAATGCGTGTTAGTGTCGATAAAACTACTATGGTTGAAGGTCAATGGACTAAGATGTTTAAAACAATTACTGTTGATAAAGATTATAGTAATGTGTGTGTCAGAGCGTGGGTAGGTAGAGATGGTATTGCTTGGTTTACTGATTTTAAACTTGAAAAAGGTAATAAATCTACTGATTGGTCTCCTGCACCAGATGATATGAAAGATTATGTAGATAAAACTATAATTAATCAAAATGCAAGTATAGATATTAAATTTGACAAGATAACAAGTAGAGTAGAGTCTACCGAAGAAACTGTTAATGGTGTTAATCAAAAATATACAGAGCTTAAACAAACTGTTGATGGTTTTAATTTTACAGGTTTAGTTAAGTTTGAAGATTTATCTAAACTTGGTGGTACTGTTATAAATGGTGGTAATATTGCAACAGGTACTATAGACACTAATAGAGTTAATATAAAAGGTGGAACTACTAAAAAGATAGTTATAGGTAATGATAACTATTGTGTTTATGACGGTACTGAAACCGACATAAATAGAAAAGTGTTTGTTGGGTTTAGAACAAATAGTGCAACTAATGTTCCTTCTGTAATGTTAGGATACAATGGTATAAACCCAAATGTTGATGGAGCAGTTGTTAGTGGTGGTACATATACTACATACTCACACTACCCTAATAATGATAACCCAGAAGGTGTAAACCTATCTTATGGAGCGTTAGCGTTTAAATATGGAGCAAATGCTATTCAATTCTCTACACTTAATATGTATCAAAACGGTGATATGGATTTAAAATCTGGTGCTGGTATGTATTTTAGACCTAATTTAAGAAGTAGAGGTAACCACGTATTTGCTATAACTGATACATCGATTGGGTGTAGAGTACCATTTCAATGCACATCATCAATATATGCAAATGGGGATATAACTACTGATAGGGGTTTAAATGCTAGTAGTTTAGACATCCCTAATGTTAGTATTAACTCTAATGGTATATATACAACAGGTCATATTATAAGTGATATGATAAAAACTGACTCTTACAGATTTACAAATAATCATATAGCTTTTGGTAAAAACCCTTATAACAACAATATGATGAACGGTTGTAATTGGGATTGGCAGTATTGTAATCTTGTAAATGTTAAAGTGTACCCTGTGGCTTTAAGTCTACCTACAATAGATGAACCAACAATACAAACTATTAATGAAACGCAAAAAGATACGTTAAGTCAAATCAAATTCCCAGAGGTGAGAGCATTATCTCTTGAAGAGTCTGCCCCATCAATAAATATAAGTGATGTTACAAATAAAGAAGAAATTACTACAAATGGTGATGTTGATTTGATAAAACTTGTATATTTATTAGTTAAAGATGTGCAAGAATTAAAACAAGAAAATGAAGAATTTAAAAAACTTATAAAAGGAGAATGATAATATGAAAATAGGAATAGATATGGGTCATACATTAAGTGGAGAAGGAACAGGTTCTCAAGGTTGTGGTTACAAGGAGCAAAACTTAACTAGAGAACTTGGTAAAATAGTAATAGAAATGCTTAAAAAAGAAGGTCATACTATTTACGATTGTACAGTAGACAAATCAAGTAACAATGCTCAGCAACTTATAGATAGAGTTAATAAAGCTAATAAACAACCACTAGATTTATTCGTGTCAATACACTTTAACGCTTGTGTTAATGATGTGAAGGGTGATGGTCGTACAACAGGTACAGAAGTACTTTTACACTCTATGTCAAGTAAAGCGAAACCTTACGCAGAAAGAATAGTAAAGAAAATCGCAAATGTAGGTCTTAAAAATAGAGGAGTTAAAACACATAACGCATATGTACTTAAACACACTAAAGCACCTGCATTATTAATAGAGACTTGCTTTATAGATGATAGAGATGATATGAATGTATACTTAAAAAGCCCTAGAAAGGTCGCTAAAGCGATTGTAGAAGGTATATTAGATAAAACTATAACTGACGTTACTGAAACGCCTAAGACTGGCTTCTATCGTGTTTTAGTGGGTAGTTATAAGGATAAGAATAACGCTATTAAGAGACAAGAAGAACTCAAATCAAAAGGTATAGAAGCATCGTTAATATACTTCCAAGAATAGAATAAAAAAAAAAGAGACGAGTAGTTGGGTACTCGTCTTTTTGTTCTGAACTTATATATAGTTTTAATGTTTTAATGTGTTGATATTATTTGAAAAATTACGTTGGTGTCTTGGCAGTTTATACACTTACCGAGGTGTTTATCTACTCTTTCACGATTTACGTTATTCGAGTTACATCAACGATTTTAAATACTACATTTGATAAAAATTATTTTACAAAATGACTATTAATGATAATAAAATGTTATTTTTAAAAATTATATTTGGTCTTACGACCATTGGCAGGAGTGGTAAGAATTGAACTCACGTCTACGGTTTTGGAGACCGTTGTGTTACCATTACACCACACTCCTATATAAAAGAGGTAAAAAACCTCTGTTGACGTGGAATATAATTTCAAAGTGCGTTGTTTCGACCCAACGCACTTAGCTGAAAGGAGGTAAATGTTTGAATTTTCTCTTTAAATCAGTTAGAAGTGAATAGATCCATTTAACATTACAGAAACAATAGTTTTACTTTAAAAAAAAATATAATCGCTAATAAGGAGGTGCAACAACATACGATTAAATGTTATTACAGTATTAATTATATACGTTCTTTTCTCCTATGTCAATATTTTCCAAGTAAAAAGTACACAAAAAAACTCTGTTTTTTATCAAATCAACAGAGAATTATTTATTTCTTCTATAATAATGTATTAAACACATATTTAGGGAGTTTGCTATACTTATTATATCGCACGATATAGAGTGTACTTCTTCGTTTGTATAATCGTCTTTATTACGTTCTTTTAACTCCTTTACTAACAAATCAATATCATTAACTAAATCCTCATATCTCGTAAAACTAAACTTATTCATTACTTTTCTCCTTTTTATTTTTAAATCTTTGATTTGAAAATGACCCAGTGTCAACGCTCTGTGCGTATATACGCATAGTTATACTTAAAACCTTTCTAAACAACTTCGTTGTTGTAAACTCGATAAACTCGTTTACAGGGAAGGAAGTATTGAGTTAAGTTTGTTACACGTTATTAACACGTTTCTTAACCCCCTACCCCCAAATACATTATAGCATAGGTTTTTTGTCCACATATGTTATTCACAGAGTTATCCACAGATATTAACAACTTATCCACAGGTTTTGGATAACATAAAAAAGTGCTACACACGTTGCAATTACTTGTGTGTAGCTTTGTCGAAAAAAACTTATCCACAGATTTACTAAAAAGACTTGACAAGTTTTTGTCCACATACCTTTTCTGGGTATAATTTTACCTCTATTCTCGGTAGTTCTTTGTCTAAACTTACGTGCATATCACGTACTAAAACCCACCTATCTTCTTTGAACGCTACGTGTTCTAGTGCGTCCATAACTATTTTGTGCATATTGTGGCAATCCCTTCTACGTTTATCTGGGAAGTAATACGTTAATTCACATACTAACCACACACCTTCTTCTTCTAATTTGTAATTTTGTGATTTGACTGCATTATCTACAATCATCATCACCTTTTGCATATAATCTTGACCTTTTTTCGTCATAAACCTTCTACCACGTTTAAACATATAAAGGTGGTTTACACTCACCCCAAGAGGTATCACTACGTTTAATTCTTGATTTGGGTATTTAGGTTTTAATCTTATTAAGTCGTCCATACTCATTTCATCCCCCATTTATTTGTAATATCTACAGAATTTTGCTTTTAATCTTGGAAAATATATTTTTTTTAATACATTTATTACTTCACAACTTATATATTCATATGTATGTGCAAATTTACAATTTTTACAACTTCTATGTTTTTTTTTACGTTTTTTATAATCTTCTTTAGCTTCTTCTAATGTCCATTCTTTTTTCTTCATCTTTCCCCCCTATATAATAACCCTTAGACGCTCTAGGAGCAATTCTAAGGGCTTTTAATTTATTATTTGATTAATTATTCAAGCAACACCTTAATGATGCTAGGAACTCCTTGTACATCTTGGTACACGAGCTATTTTATATTTTTAATACTTATTATCTTGTCTTTTGTGATTTTCTTTATTTTTGTCTTTATAGCACTTGTATAAATCTTCTATATCGTATCCACACTTATTAACTACTACTCCTAATACCAATAATATTTGGTTTAAATCTTCCCAATCTTTCTCGATAAACATATCGCTTATCATACAATCTAGCATACCGATTAAATCATTCATATCATATTCATCTGTATTATAATCGCCTGGTTGCTTTTCTTCTACTAATTCAACTCTATTATCTATTGCTATACTTAGTATAAAGTGTAGTACATCACATGCTTCTTCTAGTTGATTAGTTTTATTTTTGTTTTTCTTCCAATATTTAAAACTTTCTATCTCGTTTGCTAATTCAAATAACTCTGTTTTTAAAGCTAAGAATTTCTCTATATTTAGGTTAGCGTCCGCAGGTATATCATTTTCTTTTTTTACTCTTGTGTCTAATTTTCTTTGTAAGCGTCTCATTTCGTTTAATTCTTCTTGTGTAAAAACTGTTCTCATATTATTCCTCCAATATTATAATCTACATATCGCAAATATCTTGCTCGTACTCTTTAATTATAACATTTTTTCTATTTTCTGCCAATGCTTTAAGCCCTAATTCACACGTTTGTATTATAGCACTTATACCTGCACAAGTTATACTGTCCTCGTTATGTCCGTGTACTTCTATATTCATATAACCGTCGCCTTTAGTTATGTTTATTTTAGTTATACCTTCTAATTTTCTCAACTTTATATCACTCCTTTTTCTTCCACTTATTATACTTGATACGTGTCCTTGTGTTATTCCGTATTTTTTCGCTATATCTATTTGTTTTTCTCCATTAAGATATGCACTCTTTATCTTTTCTATTTCGTGATTTGTTAATTTAAACTCCATTTTATTACCCCCACATTTTCGCCATTAAAGTGTTGTACATAAGTGATAAAACTGTCATTACTCCTGTATGACCCGTTCCAGATGCTACTAACACATCAAGCTCTTCTAAATCTTCAATTTTTACATCTCCACAAAGTTTACCTTCGTACATATTCATAGAACAATCTATTATTATTTGTCCGTCTTTAAAATAACTCTTATCGAAGAATTTAGCTTTACCTATACCTGTTATAACTATATCTGCGTTTTGCATCTTCTCTTTTAAGTTTTTAGTTTTTGAATGACACATTGTAACAGTTGCATTTTCATCTGTAAGCATTATTTGAAGTGGTTTACCTATTAAATTACTTCTATTTACTATTACTACGTCTTTTCCTTCTAATTCTGTGATGTTAATTAACATATTTAAAACACCAAGAGCAGTGCAAGGGTACATTATTCTACCGTTTTGAGTAGCTAATCTACCTATTTGCTTAGTACCTAGACCGTCTACATCTTTCTCCACATCAATAGTATCAAGAGCTTTACGCTCGTCTAAGTGTTTTGGAAGCGGTAGTTGAACTATTATACCATTTGTATCACAATCTGTGTTGTAATACTCTATAATCATTTCTAAATCTCTTTGTGGTATATCGTTTTTTAATAACGTATGTTCAACTTCTATACCTAACTCTTTACCTAATTTAATTTTGTTTTTAACATAAGAATCTGATGCTTTATCTCCTTCAACTTGTAATATAACTAATTTAGGAGCAATGCCTTTTGTCATTGAAGCCTTAAACGCATCCTTTATTTCTTGTGCTATTTCTTTTGTATTTATTATATTCATATTTTCCCCCTAAGTTATTTATCCATTTATTTGTCTTTCTCTGTACATTACCATTGCATAATACATTTTATTTTCTGCTTCAAATTTTATATCTATAATTTCTATTTTATTATCATTTATAAAATTATTTACTTTACTTTCTAACCAAAATGTATCTCCATTTTTTAATATTTTTACTTTTACCATCCGTATTTCTGCCTTTCCTCATTAATATTTATCCAATTTTGCACATCATTACCATTGCATAATCCTTTTGATTTGAAATCACACATTTTACACTTAAAATAATCTGGTTTAGCAGGTATTGAAAACTTACCTTGCTTGATTTGTGCAAATAGTTTTTGAACTATTTTTATTTGCTCATTTATGTCTTGTATATATTCTTTTTTACCTACTTTACAAACAAACTTATTACCGTCTATTGACTCAAATACACGCTCTTTGTACTTACCACTTTTATCAACATCACCTACGTAAACCAACCTAAAGCTCTTAGGTGTTTTTCCATATTTACTTTCTACTGCTTTTAAGTATAGAGCAGGTTGTAGGTCTGTTGTTAGCTTCTTACCACTCATTACTTTACCTGTTTTCCAATCGACTATATGAAGGTCTCCATTTTCATCTTCCTCAAGTCTATCATAAGCTATTGTAACTTGTGGTATATCTTTACCTATTGAGAAGTTTATACGTTCCTCATATTGTATAGCTTTGTTAGTAAGTGTTGGTAGTAGGTTTATAAACGAGTTATTACACGTTCTAGCCCTTTCCCACACTCTTTGCATATCTTCTTCTGGATAATCTTCTTCGATGTGAGACATAATCCAATCTAATTGACTTTCCATTTCTTCTATACTCACATCACCACGTTGTATATGTTCATATAAATCGTGTAAATCACTACCTAATCTAGCAAGTACATTTTGTTTAGGTTCATTACCGTCTATAACGTGTAGTTTAAAATAGTACGGACAAGATTTATAATCTTCTATTGATGAACGTCTTATCACATCTGGTATCTTTATCTTTTGTTTGTCTGCACATTTATCGCATTTAAACTTGTTTTTTGTGGAGCAATCCTCACATATCTCGACCCCACACTTAACGCATAGGGTCTTGTTTTCCCAAGTTAGTTCTGTTTTACATATTTTGCAATAACTCATCGAATTCCCTCTCTATCTTTACATTGTATCTATGTTTATTAGCACAATCTGTACTACAATATCTGTTTTTTCTACTAGAATACACTTTATATGTCTCACCACAATACTCGCATATTCTTTCTTCGTATTTATGTTTTGTTCTATACTTTGTATAGCATTTTTTAGAGCAAAATCTTTTAACTCCTTCTTTAATCAAATATGGTTTTATTTCAAATTCATCTCCACAAGTTGGGCAGTTTATTTTTACATCTTTTACTCTTCTACTTTTTCCCCAACATTCTCTGGAGCAGAATTTCTCTACTCCTTGTTTTGGTTTAAATTCTTCTCCACAATATTTACATTTACTCATTTTCAATCTCCCATTATCTTATTAATTCTTAAAAACTACCTAATACCAAAATACCTAATATATATGACATTATACATACCATAACTACTAGAATTGTCATTTCAATACCTATTTTATCTACAATAAATAAGCAACCAACTCCTATTGCTAGTATAATTATCATTGTTATTAATCCAACTATAAATGTTATCATATTTTCATTAACTCCAAATCATTTACTATTAAGTCATTACCACTTCTTTTACCTTTGACAAGTAATATGTTTCCTTCTTTTGCTTTATCTTTTATATCTTGGCACTCCCAAGTGTTTGCAAATATTAAACATTTTAAAGCTCCGTGTTGATTTGAACCTGTCATAAAGCACATCATCTTACCATTTTTCTGCATATGCTCACGTATTTCTGTAACCTCTACAACTTGTATAGCAACCATATCATCTGTATAATCAACTATACTTCTTACGTTATAGTTTTCAAGTGGATGTTTTGATAAGTACATTCCATATACATCACGTTCCCATTGCATTTTTATCTTCTCATCATAAGGTAAGTGTTCGCACTCTACTCCATTTTTAATATCTGTTTTCTTACGGTTTCTCATATTGTAGACCCACATAAAATGCTCTCTATTTTCATTTTCAAAATCAAATATACCTGCTTTTATCATAGCCATTACAACATTTTTCTTTATGTACTTCTTAATACCTCTATCTAACATATCTTCAAATGATGATATAGGTACAAGCTCTTTTTGTATATATTTAACTACATCTTCTCCTATACCTTTTAGATAGTTTATAGGTATTCTAATACCTTCTTTAGTACCTTCAAATTTATAACTACCTTTATTTATGTCTGGTGGTAGTATTTTTATGTTTTTCTTTTTACACTCTGCAATTAAAGATTCTACTTTAGATTGGTCTCCTATCTCAGAGTTTAGAAGTGATGCGTACCAATACACAGGATAATGACACTTTAACCACGCAGTTTTGTACGATAATACTCCATATGAAGTAGAATGTGATTTGTTGAATGAGTATCCTCCACTAACGGCATCCTCTATTTCTTGCCATATTTTCTCAATGAAATCTCTATCATATCCACGAGAAACACTATCATTAATAAACTTATCACGTATATCTGTATCATTTTTTATATCCTTATTCTTTCTTATGTTATTATCTGCAAAAGCTATGTCCCACCCTGCAAATGTCTTACAATCAAGTAAGAACTGTTCTTGATATGTCATAAGACCAACAGTATCTTTCATATACCACTCTCTGTCTTTATGTATTTCAAACTTCTTACCATTACGTCTTGCAACGTATTCATTAAAGTCTCCAACTCCAGGTCTTATTAACGCATTTATTGCAATTAAGTCCTCGAATTTCTTTGGCTTTTGCTCCATTATCATAGCACCTTGATTTGCTAATTGGAATATTCCACTCACATCACCACTGCTTATCATATCGTAAACTTCTTTATCTTCAAAATCAATCTCATCTAAATCTATGTCAACGCCTTCGTTTTCTTTTATCATATCAAGAGCATACCTAACAGTAGTTAAGTTCTCAAGACCAAGCACGTCCATTTTGTAGAAACCACACGCTTCTATTTCTTTCTTATCAAATTGAACAACAGGTATAGTTCTATTTCCTGCGTGGTCATTTTCATATGCACAAGGTGTAAGTGATGTTAAGTTGTTATATACAACAAACCCTCCTGCGTGTTTAGACTCGTGAGATATAACTCCTTCTAATCTTCTTATACAAGAAGCTATAAACTCGTTATCATCCATAAACTTTTTAAATTGATTTGACTCATTGTATGCTTGTTCAACAGTTACATCAAGTCTTTTAGGTATAGAACCACTTATTATTGCTATGTCTTTTTGACTAAAATCAAAAGCACTTAACACTTTTCTTACTACGTTTTTACAAGATAATGTACCATAAGCCCTTATACGTGCTACATTATCCATACCGTGTAAATCTTGTAAATGTTTAAATACGTGTTCTTGGTCTGAAAAGTCAACATCTAGGTCTGGCACCCTTCCGTGTGCCAAGAAACGTTCAAACAGTAAATTGTGTGGAACAGGGTCAACATTAGTTATATCCATACAATAAACAACTTTACTTCCTGCACCAGAACCTCTACCGTCTCCAACTAATACACCATTCTTTCTCGCATCAACAATATAATCAGCAACATTTATAAAATAACCAGAGTAACCTGTCTCACTTATAACTTGAAGTTCGTTTAATATATCTCTTCTGATTTGAGCACGATTAGGATAGTCTTTAGGATATTTCTTTTCAAACCCTTCCCAAGTTTTCTCTGCTAAGTAATCATCTTCACTCATACCATTTAATTTAGGGTAGTGTGGTAAGAAGTTACCTTTTATAACGTGTGCATTACATTTGTTTGCTATCTCGGCAGTATTTAAAATAGCCTCCATTATATATACTTTCTCATTAGCGGAATAGCCTACAAATGTTTCTATCATCTCTTCTGTTGATTTGCACCAATAATCATTGGTTGGGAATTTAAACCTCTTTTCATTGTTCATCTTTTGACCAACTTGTAGAGCAAGTAATACTTCGTGTATTTTAGCATCCTCTTTAAGTACATAATGTATATCGTTAGTTGCCACTAACTTTATACCTAATTCTTTTGCTATTTTTATTACTTCTTTATTCATAATCCATTGGTCTGGTATATCATTTGGTTGTATCTCTAAATAAAAATCATCACCAAACACATCTTTGTACTTCTTAGCTTCTAATTTCGCTTCTAAGGGGTTATCAAGTGTTAATTGACCAATTACACCACCTATACACGCAGAGCTTATTACAAGTCCTTCTTTTAATTCTGATAGCATTTTAAAATTAACGTGAGGTTTACGATAGAAGTTTTCTTTAAACGCTCTAGCTTGTAACCTATATAAGTTTTGAAGTCCTATTTGGTCTTTAGCAAATACTATGATGTGATAACCTTGATCTTCTTTACACGCAGTATCGCCTTTACTCATATAAAACTCACATCCAAGAATAGGTTTTATACCTTCTTCTTTACATATTTTTTCAAACTCGTAATGTCCACCCATACTTCCGTGGTCTGTAATCGCTATGAACTCTTGTCCAAGTTCTTTAGCACGTTTTACTAACTCTTTTACTTTACTCATACCGTCAAGTGTTGAGTATTCTGTGTGCGTATGGAGGTGACCAAAACCTCTCACTATTTTATTCTCCATAAATTTCCTCCTCCTTATATTCACATTGATTGCACGTTACTTCTTGTTTATAACATCCATATCCGCACATATCAAAATAATCACACTCGGCACAACATTCTCCACATTCATTTTTCCATAACTTGATTGGAAATCTTTTATATATCTTCTTATACATATTGTTACTTCATTAAATTTATTATCGTTATACATATTATTCCTACACAAACAACGATTGCTTCACATATGTTCATAATACCACCCCTAATCTACATATAAACTTCCATCTGCATTATATCTAGGACATAATCCAACACCATTAGCATGACTATATTTTATGTAGTGTACTCCAGTTTTTTCATCTTTGTATACATTAAAATATCCATCTTTACCAACTCTTGAAAAAATTAAAACATCTTCTGCATTTATATTATTATTAACTCCACATCCTGCTAAAAATGATGTTGCTATTATTAATCCTGTTGATATTATTTTTTTCATAATACTCCTCCTAATAAAAAGAAGTAGATTACTCTACTTCTTCTACTTCTTGATTATTTTGTATATTTATATTTGTTGCGAAATTTCCGTTACCGTCTGTTATTATTGATGGGAAACCACCCCATATTATGTCTAGTAAGGCTTGTTCAAGATTTATGGCTTCTTGTCCTGTGGCTATTTTTCTTGACCCTCCGTCAACTTCTTTAACCCATAGTTCTGTTGTGTTATCTTCTTTTTTTATTCTGTTGAAACCACATATTAGTAAGTTACGTTCTTTTGATAAAAACCATATTGTATTCATAAAATTCCTCCAAGTATGTTTTGTTGATTATATTATACTATTATTTGGTATTTTTTTCAAGTCTTTGTATCTCTCTATCTATATACCAACGAGCTTTTTTCAAATCTTCTAACTCATCATTTTTATAAGGTGCTCTTGCTATGTATTTTATTGCATTACCTAGTGAAAAACCTAAATTCCAAGACTCTATAAAATCTATGGCTTCTATTTCACCTACATTGTAATGATTTGGATGATTAATTGTTTCCTTGCTTGTTAATAACGCAGGTTCTATATTTATTGATAACGCAGGGTAATAGTTACCACACGTGTCTGTGCCTTCTGTTCTCATATCAATAAACTCACTATCACGGTTTGTGCAAAAATTATTTTTGTGCCAATCACACGTATTACATATAAAACAACTCATTATAATATCTTCTCCCTCTGTTCGTATAATCGTTTTAATTCTTGTATTTCGCAACTTCCTGGGTCTACACCGTCTGGCATTTTTATAACCCATTGATTTGCTTTATAACGCATCATATCTATTGCTTTTTTCGTTGCATTAAGACCTGCTTCATCTCCGTCATAACTCCATATAACGTCTTTTCCACTTCTTAATAATATTCTGTATTGCTCTTCTGTTAAATGTGCTCCAAATGTACATACTGCGTTTTCATAACCTGCCTCAAACCAACGCCACACATCAAACATACCCTCACATATTATTATCTCTCCATAACCCTTACAAGAGTCTATGTTGTATAATATCTGTCCTGTTTCCATTGTGTGTGGTGCGTGAAACCACTTAGGGTTATCTTTTGCACGTATTTTACGAAGTGAAACACCAATTCTTACATCATCTATAATTATAGGTATGATAAGTCTTTCGTAGAGTGTAAATGTTCCTCCACTTTTCTTCTCAACCTCGATTTCTTTTGCATATCTCAAATCAAAATGTCTTAAAGTCTCTTCATTAAAGTTTCTGAAACTCTTAACAGAACTCATTTCGGCTTTAGGTGTGTATTCCTCTATAACCTTCTTTGTTCTTCTCTTTGATTTGATGTACTTCATAAATCTTTCAACTTCTTTTAAATAGTCATTTTTGCGTTCTGCTATGATGAGGTTATCTATGTCTATTTCAAGTATTTGAGCCACTATTTTTACTGCTTGTGGAAAAGGCACATCTTCCACTTTTTCTACAAATGTAAAAACATCACCAACCCCACATTCAGAATTGGTATGACAAGCCCAAAGAAATTCCTCATTAACAACGAACGCAGTAGGATTATCTCCTTTATGTATAGGACAAGCAGAACGTATAAATTCTCCATAATATTGGAAATCAACTCCATAGTGGTTAAGTATACGCTCTACGTTCATATTTTCTTTTATAACACCTACTGCATCCATATTAATCCCTCCTAGTTTAGTTCATTATCTAATTCTTCCATTGCTAGTAACAAAGCATCTTCAAGTGTCTTACAGTTATCTAACTTCTTTCTAAATTCATCTACTTTCTTTTTATCTTCGTCTGATAATTGTTCATATAACTCATCTCTTATCTCTTTAAATAAGTCATCTATTTTAGGGTCTCTTTCAGAAATTTTATCTAATTCTTCATCTATATTTCTTTTAACTGCTTTACTTACTATCTTTGATATCTCCACAGATAATCTTCCTATCTCTTCTCTTTCCTCTTTAGTTAAATCTTTATTTATCTGTTCTTGTATAGCCATTCCAAAATTTACTTCTATTTCATTTCTTTCTACTTCTAATTCCATTTTTATTTTTACAACATCTTTCATCATTTTTATTTTCTCCTTTTCATTTTTGTTTTATACTTCTCTTATTGTAACAATTTGGTTATCAAACTGCAAGTTTATTGGAGCAACATCACTTTCTCCATTACGTTGATATGCTATTTTTAACTGTCTGTTACCAAGTAATACACTATCTCTTGCAATCTGTTCGTCTGTCTTAGCATATAAGAACATTAATTTAGTAGCAAGTTGTAATATTCTATCTGAACCTGCTACGTTACTAGCACCCTTCTCAATACCTTTCTCATCATTTCTATTCTCTTGAACTGCCGAGTAAACAGGTATTTTTAAAAGTCCTGCAATATCTTTTAGTGTTGATGTGAAAAAACCTAATGCTTGGTACTCTTTTATTTGTTGTAGAGAACCACCTTGACTTGCTGGTACTTTTATATAATCAAAAAATAACGCTTGTATGTTATATTTAGATTTATATTGTTTAGCAAGAGCAACAACTTTTTCTGCACTAAAGTTAGGCATATATACGTGATAGTATGGTGCGTCCTTGATTTGTTTAACTGCGTCCTTAATTTTCGCTATTTTTTCTTGGCTCGTCCCATATTCCGTATCAACTGCAAATAGTCCTGTTACTATCTCGTGAACAGGTATGCCTGTTATCATTGAAGTAATTCTATCTTCTTGTTCTTCACTTGTCATTTCTGTATCTATATAAAGTACAGGTAAATCATCTCTTATTGCAAAATTCTTTGCCCAAGTTGAAAGAACTACTGATTTACCCATTTTTGCTCTAGCACAAACTATAATCAAATCTCCTGCTTGACCACCATTTGTAACTCTATCAAAAACAGTCCAACCTACTTGAAGTCCTGCAACAAGTGTAGGTCTTTTTGCACGTTCTTCCAATCTTTTTTCCAAATCAGTACCCATTTTATATACTGATGTTTCGTTTATAGCACTGTTTGCTATTTCAGTTATCTTGTTTTCTATCTTTCCAACTAACTCACCAGGATTTAGTTTTTCACTTTCATCAGATAACATAAAGTTTTTCGCATTTTCACATACGTCATATAACTCTTTTCTTGCGTATGTTTGTTTTATTTTATCGCAGAATATTTTTAAGTTACTTCTATCTATACTCATCATAGATATATCTTCCAAGTAACCTAACCCACCAAAATTCTCGATATCTTCCTTCGCTTTCTTATCTGTTATAACTTCCATTATAGCGAGAGCAGAAGGCTTCATCCCCTTAGAATACAAATACATCATAGCCGTGAATATATGTCTGTGAGCAGGTATAGTGAAGTGTTGAGAGAACACCTCGTTATTCTCTACCTCCACTAATAAATCTGCATCATTTAAACAAAGGCTAAGTAATGAACGTTCACTTGTAGGGTTGTTGATTATGTGTACCATTTAATCACCCCTTAACTTTTAGTCAAATATACTTGTGTCTACTTTTACCTCTCTAGGTTTCATTTTATCTCTGTTACTTACTTGTGATAATCCATAATCAGAGAATTTATTTTTATCTATCGCTTGTGTTGTTTGTATCTTTTTGTTTTTAGCCTTTAATAAAGCTAATACTTTATTTATTTCATATACTATAAAACCAAACGAATATATACCTTTTTCTGGTGGATTAGCCACACAGTATTCTATTGTGTCTTTTATCTCATCATAAGTGTAACCTACATTTAACAAGTTTTTAGCATTTTTAATTGCAATCATTATATCTTTATTCGTGAATTTTAGTCCAGTTTTATCATAAAATAAAAGGACAAGCTCTTTTGCACTTGTCCCTATTTTTTTACTATCTTGGCTCATCTATTATAAACCTATCTCTTCATCTTCTTCTGATGATTTGTTAGAGAATACTTCTTCTGGACTTTTTCCACTCATTAATCCTAAAACTTGTTCTTTTGTAGGTTTTTTGAATATTTCATCAAATGGTTTTAACTCACTACATAACTCTTTTTGCTCATCAGATAATTCAGATGGAGCACAAGGTAATAATGTGTAAGTTACATCTGTTGAACCTGCATTTTGAGTTTTAACTTTTATATTATAACCTCTTATATCACCTATCTCTTCATGTAGAGCGTGTAATTGAGTAAAGAATGTTTTACCTTGCTCTAATATTTCAACGTTACCTGTTGATAAGTTTAATACGTGCATAGCAAATCTTCTATTACTTGAATATTGAGGTTTTATTCCTGCTTGTTTTGATGCTTTTATAGCACTACATATTGGACAATCTGCACCTATACAAGATACATTTCTCTTAGCTTGTGCTATCCAATGTGCCCAACGAACAAACGGTTCATCATCTAAAAATCTTAATTCTGTAACTCCGTTTGTTAATTTAGTAAATTCAGTCTTTCCTGTGTTTGATTGAGGGTCTCTTAATACTTCATCCCACCCTCCGAACATTTGTAAATTCATAGCATTGTTTAATTCTTTCATCACGTTTTCTCCTTTAATAGTAAATTTATAAAATTATTTATATCAAGTCCTGACACTTCTCTGTTTCTAACAGTATTTAACACGTTGGACTTAATTAACTCATTGTTTGGGTTGGCAAAATAGGTAATTATATCCAACCCTTCTCCTTCATTATACTTCATTTTTAAAAACTCTTCAACACTTTTAAAATGTATTGGTACTGCTTTACTTTTAGTTCTATGGAATAAATCTAGTTTGTGATTTGTACCTATAAACCCTTTGGAGCAGGTCATAGACGCATCAAGTACTCTTAAAAAGTGTTCAGAGTTGTGAAGTATGTACAAAGCACCATATACTCTGTTGTATTTGTTTGTCTTTTTTAATTCATTTTCTTTTACTGCATAATATTTTCCTTTAATATCATACATTATCGCACCTTCTATGTACCCAAAGCATATAAATTCAAGTGGTAGTTTGAGCTTCTTTTGGTATTCCTCATCAAGAAGCTCGTTATATAAAAAGACTACTCTTCGCACTCTATAACTTCATCATCTTCGTGTTTATCATACTTAGATTGAATACGCTCTAAACTATCTAAACCTTGTTTTATATCACGAAGTTCTTGTTTTTTATTTTTTAATTCAGTTTCCATTTCCTCTATTTGGTCTGCTAATTTTTCAAACATATCTGTTAATGATTTTATTTGACTTTTAAACATTTGCAACACTCTCCTTTGACATATTCTTATCTATTTTTTCTATTAAACCCTCTATTAACTCTTCTATTTTACATATTGTTTCTGCTAACTCTATTTCTGAATTAGTATCTTCAATCATTTCCTTGAATATTTTAGTACAAACACTTTCTACATTCATTACTTGTTCTTCCATATTAAATTTTAATTCAACCTTTAATAAACTTGCTTCTTTTATCATATTACTCATTCTCCTTTAATTTTGATTTGATTTCTACTAATTCAAGCAGTTTTTCGTGTGGTAATCTAACCAATACTCCTACTTGTTTTAACCAACTGTTTACTGTGTGATAGTGTATGTTTAATTCATCTGCTATCTCACGTATTGATTTACCTTCTTCAATATATAATGTGTGTAGGAGCTTCTCTATTGAAACTCCTTTGATAGCTTCTATATACTTCATAGAAACTGTTTTATTACTTATTTCTTTCAACTACTCACCCCATTTTTGTGTCATTACGATTTCATTACTAAAATCTAGTATAGTTTCATTATATACTATCTCTCCATTTATGTGGTTAAGTAACTTCCATATAGCGTGTGATGTTATCGCTAATGCACTTGGTAAAACTGTTTGAGAAACTCCACAAGCACTTACTTCTGCCTCATCATCACTATAAAATGTTTGTTCATACATCTTAGTTTGTTCTCTATCTTTCGGATCGACTACATATATCCTACCTCCACGTAAATCCATACGTGTTTCTATTAACAAATCAATAGAAGGGTTATTCTTTATAGCTCTATTATATATATCTTTTCTTGATTTCATAGTGTCTGTAAGCATAAACACTATACCTTGAAGTGGAACAGAACCATCTACCTTCTCATTTCTTGCATTTACAGTAAAACCTGTGAATAACTTTATTATATTACGTATTGATAGAGCTTTGTTTCTATCTATATCTCTAACTCCAAACATCTGATTTGGTAAGTTGTGCATACCAACTTCATCAAAATCATATATATGTAAGTTACTTAAACCCATTTTTGCAAGTGAAAAAGCGACCCAACTACCTGTCGCTCCTGCACCTATTATATTTATTTTAGTATTAAACTCCTCTGGGTTTAATATGTTTACTTGTCTTGAATAATCATTTTGTATCATCGTAACTCCTCCTTATTTTTATTTAATAAAACGTATCTTAAAATACATTAATATCATAAATAAATTTATCAATAATTGACTTTTGTGTACAGTATTACTCTTAAATAAAAACAAAGTAAATAAGATATATAATATCGCAAATATATCTATTGGTTCTATTTTATTATTTTTTACTATTTTCATAACTTCCTCCTAATTTCTATTTAAAATACTTATTAATTCTTCTTTTTGTTTTAAACTTAAATTATAAACCTTTTCTATTTCTTCCTCCCACTTTTTAGGAGCACTCCTCTTTCCTGTTTCTACCATTGATAAAAAAGATGGAGTTACATTTAATTTTATAGCCATATCTTTAAGTAGTTCTCCGTTATCTATTCTCAACTTTCTTAAGAATTTTCCAAATTCAGTAAGTTTCACACTATCACTTCCTTTAAAATTTTGAATTTAACCCATATTCTTGTGCTTATCTAATAATAAAGCCATGTGTTTTATTTGAATTGGGTTTTTAAAATCTTTAGCATACAAATTTCTATACTCACCATTATATTTATTTACAACCATAATAAAGCTATCTGACTCCATTCTAAGCATCCAATCTCCCCATTTACCTATTTTCATAACTTCCTCCTATGCTCCCGACATTAATGTCGGTACCAAACCATCTTAAATGTTTTATTTTAATGACCTTTCTCTATAACAAGGCTCATTAACTCTTTTACAATTTTTATCTAGTCCAGCCTTAATTATTTTCCCACATTCTCTACACATTCTCCAACTTCTACATCCGAATTGATTTATGGCATCTCCACCAAAATTAGTTATTGTATATGTATCTGTATGTTTACAAAGCAATCTCTTAATAAATTTCAATTTATCACTTCCTTTAAAATTTTGATATTTTTATTCAATAATTTCTGATATTTGATTATATATATCAATTAATAATTCATCAATTTCTTCTCTTTTATTGTTTAATTCTCCCAAAAATCCATTATATTCTTCCATTGAAAAATACAATAAGAATTGTTTTAATAACTTTGATTCTTCATCTGTTAGAATTATCCTAACCATAATTTCCTCCTAAAACTCCTCTTTTAAACTAACAATTCTGGATTTTCGTATATATTTCCTATTACTTTACACTTATTGTATATTTTACCTACAAAATAATCTCCTGCTCTATATATCCCAAAGTGATATTCTACTTTTTCAGTTATTATTTCATCTTCAACATTTGAATAAAATTCAACTATATCGCCTTCGTATATCTCAGTTCCATTACTATCTTTAATGCCTGTGTATTGCATCAATGTATATAAATATAAAGGTCTTACATCATCTTTGGTGTTTACATAGCAATCATCTCCTAGATGTGAATATGATACTATTAAATTATCTTGGTTATACATAATATTTTCTTCTTTATTCCATGCTCTAAATTTAATTTTTCTCATAACTTCCTCCTATTGTATGTAACCTAAATAACTTAAATATTGATTTTCATTATCTTTACAATAACTTTCTATTAATATTTCAAGGTCTATCTCTTCATCTTGTGTTAAAAACACTCCTAAATAATCTGTAACGCTAGAACCGTGCTCTATATAATACATACATTCAAATATCTCTTCTGGCTCTAGCTCATCAAATATCTTAAACACGCTATTTTCCTCTTCTTTTACGCTTGTTTTTTCGTTTTTTTTTGAGAAACTACCATATCCACTATAATCTGTGTAATCACTCCACCAACTATTACAAGTAGTTACGTTGTTTTTATTAACGTTGTAAGTCTTTTTAGTTACTTTATTACCTATTTCTGATTTGATAGAGTTTATTAACTCCTCACTTGGGTCTATTCTTGTATAAATCATCTCTTCTATCTCTGCAATTTTTCTATATAAAGACTCTATTATTTCTGTATCTCCACCATAATTTATTTCATATGGTAGCTTCTCATATATAACACCTGTTGTAAAGTCATATAAATCTATTCTAAATTCACCACTTTTGTTTGCTATTATACGTATAAAGAAATCTTCTGCATTTTCTGCAAACACTTCGATTTGCTTATCATCTTGACCAGAAGGTGTAGTAGGCATATTAACGTGAGAATGACCCCACACCTTCATATTATTCCATATCTCTACACCATTTTCTTCGTATAACAAGTCCATAGCAAATTCATTAAGTCCTTCTGTTGTTATTTCTGTTGTAGTAGCGTGTACTTCTTGTTTAAATAAAAACACATCATCTATATAAAATACATTACCTACTCTTCTTGAAGTACCCAACCAACCTATTTCTAGGTCTGATTGGCGTACATACTCCTTCATCTTGTTCATAGCGTTTAAATTTATACTTATCTTTGGTGCAAATCTATCCATTAACTTAACATTCATATTATAATTCCTCTCTTTCTTCTAACTCTTCTTCGTAACAATCTTCGCACATTCCTTCTTTTTCTTCTTGACAGTCTGTACAGTACGTATATCCACACTCTTTGCATTGAAATGTATCTTCTTTTCTTACTGCATCTCCACATTCTGCACAATCTACAAACAGTTCTTCATAGCAATCTTCACAATACCATTTATCATTTGTGAAGTTCATTTCATCCTTTCTACACTCTTCACCACACTCACAACAAGTTTCAATTAAGTCTGAATAACAATCATCACAATGCCATTCATTGTCTATTAAGCTCATTTCATCCTTTCTACACTCTTCACCACACTCATAACAAGTTGCAATTAATTCACAATAACAATCATCACAGTAAACATCATCTCCATACCAAGTCATATCATTGTTATGTGCTTTTTCATCACAATTATCACAACGGCTATAATCATTTTCATAACATCTTTCACATACATACATACTATTATTATCTATCCAATAAGCGTGGTCATCACACATATGGTCTCCACAATCTTCGCAATAAAATGCACTATCTTCATCTAATTCCTCATCACATATATGGCAAACTTTGCACTCTCTATCATATGGATTTTCTAAATCATTGCCTCCTTCGTCTATACAATCCCAATTACGTATGTATGCTCCTGCTGCATCATCTGTATTAACTTGTTGTAAGAAGTTTAAAACAACTATAAACGAAGCATATATCTCGTAGTTGTTCATATTCTCAACAAGCATAGACCCTGCACTACCCCAACACGCTTCTCCATTTTCTCCATTAACGTGTGGGTGTGGGTCTTTATCTGTCCAATATGATTTTCTGTTATAATCCTCATCTAAACCATTTATATAACAAGTCATATCGTCAAAATCAAAACTTAAAAGATATTTATTACCTTTAAACTTGTTACCTTTCTCATCATATATATCTATGTAATCGGTTTTTATTTCAACTACTTTACCTGTTGGTCTCGCTACTGCACTTACTACATATTTATGGCTTAATATAGCTTCCATATCACTTGTATAATCTCTACCTTCACCTTCACTACTTAATACTTTTACTCTGCTCATCGCATTTTTGTATGAATTCCAAGCAACATCCATATATTCTTTATATCTTTTTATATCTCTAAGGTATTCTTGTTCTTCATTTTTAGCTCTTTCTAAAGCCTTTTTATTATCTTTCAAAGCTATCTCATTAAACGCTTTGCTTAACTCTTTAACTCTATCTTCCATTGTCTTTTCTTTCCTTTCAACTAATTCAAATCTTTCCATTAAATGTCTCTCACTTGGATACTCAACTAAATTCATCCAACTGTTACTTAATATCTCTTTAACAGTAGCAGTATCTCCTACTACCATTTTCCCAGAATTTCCATATACTCTTCTAACCACATCTCCTACTTCAAATATCATTTATACAACCTCCTAATATTGTATGATTTGGTATTGTAAAGTGCTTATACACTTTAAAAAGAGCACAACAGGGTAAAAAATAAGTTTGATATGTAATTTTGAAATATCCCCAACGGTATGCGTTGTGCTAAAATTAAAATGTATAAACAAGAAGGTCTACGTGTGTAGACCCTCTATTTATTTATTAAGCATTTATTTCTGCTATTAATCTTTGTAAGAACATTATTTTATTGTTTATAGCGTGAGCTTCTTCTATGTAAAATCTGTAAGACTTTTCTAAATCTTCTAGCTCTTTATTTAAAACATCCATAGCTTTACTATCTTTTGACTCAACTTCTATTTCTCTTACATCAACTACTTCTTCTCTAACTTCTCTTATATCAACTACTTCTTCTCCATTAAACCCATCAACAATCTCGTTATAAACACTTAAAAACATATCTTCTTCAACTACTAATGTTTCATTACCAACTTCTATTTGTAAAAAGTTATCTCCACACATATTTATACTGTCTGTATTTATTACTTGTGGAAGTTTTACACCTAATAATATTGCTACTTCTTCTTGTGTACAATCTGTTTTTCTAAAACTAGCATTACCTTTTATCATTTTCATAGCAACAAGTAAGCTACCGTTGCTTATTCTTGTATCAAGTGCTACCTTCTCACCGTCTAATCTTACCTCGTGATTAGATACACCTATGTTAGCTCTTTCAAATATTTCGTAAGCACTTTCTCCTTCTGTGTACTCAACAACTTCTAATCTACCTGGCATCATACCAACTTTTATACTTGGCATATTACCTTTTATCATCTTCATAGCAACTAATAAGTTTCCATTATGTATAGTTCTGTCTAAATCTATCTTTTCTCCGTCTAATCTTATTTCGTGATTAGATAACTCTACATCTGCTATTTCAAATATTTCTCTTGCAGTTGCTCCTTCGTTTGTAACTACCTCTACTAATCTACCTGGCATCATTCCTACTTTAATTTTTAACATTTCAATTTCCTCCTATCGTGAGCACGACGACTCACACCTAATATGATTTGTATTGTGTGGTATTGTTTAAATACCTAATTTCACCTACTTACAACTCGTGTAAGTAAGCAATGTAGACACTTAAACGCTTTTGTTTTTATTCACAGGTCTTTCATTTTTATCTAACTCTGGAGCAGTTAGTATAGCGTGTATTATAATCCACATACCTACTACCCAAGTTATTAAAATAAACGTCCCAAACATCTGTCAATCACCCTACCTGTCTTATATAATATGTATGCTATAAATAAATTAACGAAGTAAATAACCCAAGTAATAAAATTCATACCTAGATTAAATAATCCCATTTTTATAACTGTTATTGATGTGATACCTCCGTATATAAAAGGTAGTATAAACTCAAATCTCAACATAGTTGTCTCCCTCCTGTACTCATAACTTCCTCCATTTTTTTCTTTCAAAAATTTATTTTAATTAAACTCGTTCTAAGTCTTTTATGTTAATTAATTTAAACACACCATCTTTACCTATATAATAAGCTAAACCTTCTTTCCAAGCATTTGGTCTACCTATAAAATCATAAAATTCTACCATTTCGCCATCTTTAAAATCAGTAACAAAAGGTATTTTATTTTTAGGTTTTCTATATATTGCTTTCTTAGGAAAATCTTCCTTTACATATTCTTTTTTCATTCTTATCACTTCCTTTATATTATAACAAATTCCATACATTTTTTATTATTTTTTTTCTTTTTGGAACTTGTTTTTTATAAATTATTTACACCCTTAGTCTGTTTTTTTTTATTTTTTTATGTTCGTATTAGGGAGCGGTAGCGACCGTCGTAATAAGGTAACAACAAGGCGATAAACTTGGTTGGAGCAAAGCGACGTGATGAAGTAAGTGAGGGAATTGTATATGATACGAATGAAGTATGTGTAAAAGGTGTGTATAAACGAAGAGAACGCACCGAAGAACGTGGAAAGAACGTGAAAAAATACAAATCAAAGTAGCTTTGTTGATGCAATCAACACGTTTTGGTACTTTTGCGTTTCAAAAGTACATTCAGTAAAAGAAAGGGGAACGAACGTGAGTCTTTCCTCCTTTTAAGGGGTTAAAATAAAAAAAAGGGAGCAGAACTTAATCCACCCCCTTTGAAAAACTATACTAACATATCAAGACCTAAAACTTTAAGTATATGCTCTGGTTGACTAACTATAAATGCACCCCATTGGAATGTTGGGTTTACTTCTTTTATAACATCTCTTTGCTCAAATACCATTTTTCTAAACTCTGCATAATGTTGCTCTTCTACTAAAGCATATTTAACTTCTCCACCTTGTACAAAGTAAGGTAGTATTCCATTCATCTCTTCTGGTACATCTTGACCTACACAAGAGTATATTCTGAATACGAAGTTAGTAAGTTCTTTAGCTTGTTGTTGTTCTTCTTTTAATACTAATGAACGAACTTCCCTACTCTCTCTAGCACTAAACTTAACTAATGTATTATCTTCCATTATAGCTTGTCTAAATCTTTGAGTTGATTTGTTATTAGCAACTTTATTTAATCTAACTCTATGCTCTAAATCTCTACATAGCATTTCAAAGTTTTGATTAGGTATAGTACAAAGGTAAGTTAATCTAGTACATTCATATTCACCAAGTTGTATGTATAAGTTCTTTAAAGTGTTCATTTGAGTGTTATCTAGTTTATTACCTTCATAGTAGTTAGTTATATAATCATATGTTTGTATGAAGTTGAACGCACTCTCTCTGTTGAACTTAACTTTTATAGTTTCTCTTAATGAACTCCAATTGAATGTGTAGTATAACTTATCTTCTGGTCTGTACTCGAAATCTCTAACATCTATATTGAATTCAGATTTAAGAGTTTCGTGAGTTTCTATATATCTAGCAACATCTGCTATTCTTCTTACTTGTGAGTCTGTTGGTTCTTGTAATTCATAACTCATAGCCATTAAATCTTTGTTATGTTCAAACCACTCTCTTTTGTGTATATTATTCTTAACTTCTTCAACTATTAGAGCAAAATCACTTCTATGTTTTAATGTCTCTAATGCTTCTGATAACATTAATCTTTGGTTATAGAACGATATACCGCTTAAAACTTTTATTATTTCTGATGCTTGGTTAGCATTTAAGTTATTTATGAACTCTATTTGTTTTGCGTCTATCTCCATACCTACTCTGTCTCTAAGACCTGCCATTATAGTTTCTGCTTGTCTTATTGATACTTGTGCAGTAGTAGTGTTGTAGTGTTTCTTACAAAGTTCTTTTAACTTATTACTGAAAGATTTAACTATTATCTTTTGTCTAAATGCTTCTGACTCGTTAAATACAAAATTTACCTCATCATCTAACTTAACTTCTTTCATATTGTTTTTAAACTCATCTTCTTTTAATGTAACTTCTAAGTTAAGTATTTGGTTTACTATATTATTTTGTATTTTCTCGTTACCTCTTTCAAGTGCTTCCATATATTCTGCTTTTAAGTGTTGTAATATTTTTTCTAATTCTCTTCTGTTTCTCATTGTCTTTATTCTCCTTTAGTTTTGATATAGTTTGGTTTTGTAAATTGGAAAAATCTCTACTCCCCAGTAGTCCCCTAGTGTCTTTTCTTTAGTGTTTTAAGAATGTTTATAAACACTTGTTTTATACCACACTCTGGTATAGTTGTATTGTACTTTTCTAAATAGAAAGTTTTAAGCTCGACCCAAGCAGTCTCCTCATCGTGGTTAAGGTTAAAACTAACCTTTGCTCTTTCGTTTAGGTCTGATATGTTTAGTTGTTTTATCATTATGTCTAACTCCTTTATGTATGTATTATATATTTGTGTTTAATAACACAATGTCGCCCACATCATTAGATGTGAGCAAGATGTATCATTAAGCAACTAATGTTTTTCTAGCAATGTTAAGTGTATATAATATGTTTGATAACTGCTTAGAGTTTAAAGTTTTTATGTAATCTTTTTGAGTATCACTCATCTCAACACCTGTTATATCTTTGTATGATTTGAATATACCTATTAATTGTTTAGCAGGTGCGAACTTAGCAACATCTGTTGCATCTTTACCACTCATTATTGCATATTTTATTCCGTTATCTACCTTATTTTTTAATTCTACCATTTTATTCATCTCTCCTTCTTGTACTAATTCTAATTCTTTTACTGATGTATTTTCCATAACCTCTTCTACCTCGTTTCTTATTTCTACTACTTTCTCCATATTTAATCCTTTTTTAGCCATTTTGACTACCTCCTATAATTTAATTAATAATATTTATACTTACAACACACACCCTTTAGGGTGTACTCCCCTAAAACGGTTTTAATAAAAAGTTCTTAACACATCACTAACTGTGAACTCACTCAAAGAGCTTCTTATATCGTCAAGTGGGTTAACTCTTACGTAAGGTACGTATTTATGACCGTTATCTCTTAGTTGTTGCACACCTTCAAGAAGTGTAACTTCTTGGAACGTCTCACGCACCTCTTGTATATCTACCTCATCAACTTCTTTTATATCAACTTCGTTGTACTTATTCTCGATGTATTCTCTATACTCTTCAAACTGTAATCTCTTGTTCTCTGCGTATATCTCTGCTTTAATCTTAGATAATTCAACTCTTTTCTTATTCGCTTTTCTCTTTTCTAATTCAAACCTAACTAATTCTCCAATTAATAAAACTAAAACTACTAATAACATATTCATCTTCTCCTTTAAATTTAATATTTTATTTAATAAGTGAGAGGGCGTTATGCCCTCGTGTATTACTTAACATCTCCTAAGTAGTAATAATGTCCAAATGAACCACTAGAGTAACTACCTTTACGTTTTAAATTATATTTAATTTTAGGTAATAAACTTGAATTAGAGTTCATTAATGTATTTTTAACCTCTGATTTATTTAATTTCATAGCTTTTGAAACTATTTTTGAAAGTGCATCAACATTTAGACAGAATTTTGATTCAAACACATAATCTTTACCAACTCTCTTTTTTAAGAATTCGTTTCTAGCACTTTCATTGTTATATATTTTTTTATAGTAAGTTAATACATTGTGTGCAACCTCATCAACTGTATTTTCTACAAATGTATAAACACCTTCTATAACTTTAACAACACCGTTTTTATTAACTCTAGGCTTTATTACACCTGTATTTATAGCTTCTGTAAGTTGAGTTATTATTGATGAGTCATTAACACTATCAACACTAACTTTAATTTTATAATTCATAACCAATCCTATAACCATTTCTTCAACTGTAAATAATTCATTCATTTTAATTTCCTCCTTATGTACGTAACAACGCACTACTTAATTAATATATATTTATACTTGCAACACACACCCTTTAGGGTGTACTCCCCAAAACGGTTTTCAAAAAGAATAAAATGTAAAACCGATATACTTGTGATTAGAGTTAGAAAGATTTGATAGATATAGGTATTTTGTGTGGATAATTTCTGAAAGAAATTAGACACAAGACTCTGAAAGAGTCTTTAATATAGGTATTATTAACGTATTATAATGTTATAAAAGAAGTATATAAAAAGGAGTAGAATAACTCGTAAATTGATGTGAAAATTAACTAAATGTGTACGTGTGGTGTGTACTTGTAGTGAATGTGTGTGTGAATGTGTAGATTTACTTGGTGAAGAACGGGTGAGAAACGGGGCGTAGCCCCAAACACGCCGTAGCCGTAGGTGGAGGGTGTATTACTACACGTTATGTTAGTGCGTAGTGATAACAGTTGTGTGTCAAGTTGTGTAAGTGCGTATAAAGCGTCTGGGAACGTTAGTAACACTTGGTGAGACACGCTTTTCGTCGAACCTTAGTGTTGACTACGTAGGGCAGGTTACGCAAGGGCAGTGGCATAAAGCGGAGCTCAACACGAGGATTACGTTGCTCGAGTGTTTGAGCGGAGCGTAACGGCGAAGCCGTGGACAAATCACTACACTAAATACGGTAAGTACGTTATTTATACGTAACTCAAAACTCGATATCGAAAAGCCGAAGGCATAATGAACAAACACGCCTTATCGTTTGTGAACGCCCTCTGCAAGAGCACACACACACTTGACCAACGTTATACCACCCCCAGGGTAACGGAAAACGACGCACCATATTTATGTGTGTATGTGTGTGTTGTGTGTGTGGGTGGTAGTGTGTCGAACGAAAACATACTCCTTTCCCAACGAGTTCCCAACAAGACCCCCATACGAGAAAACAGGAGTCCCTCATCAGTATACATAGATAACGTGTATATAGGTGTATAAATGTGAAAAGCCCCCTACAAACGTAGAGAGCTTCTTTTTACTATTTGAAACATTCAAAAATCTAGAATTTATGTGTTGTATAAAAATATCGTATATATATTATAACACAAACGCCGAAAAAGTATGTAACAAAATAGTTACAAAATTGTAACTTTTTAAAAACGTAGTGTTTTCAACACTTTCACAAATCAGAAGAAAATACAAGGGCTTGACAACAATTTTTTTATAAGTTACTATATACGTATAAATACGTGTAGTAAACGTGTATGAAACGTTCTATAAACCTCCGTTGGAGGTTTAGTGATTTTCATTACATTCAAATCACACAAATATAAACATATAAATACGTATCTTCCTGTTACTTAAATCTTTGATTTGAGTAACTAAAACGAGTGAAACGAGTTTTATAGAACGTATTAATAACGTATATAACACGTATATAAACGTGTATATAACGTATAAAGGGGTGAAAGAGTGATACAATTATATTTAAATATATTTGGTTTAATAGTAGATTTAAACGTAGCAATTCCTAAACGTAAAAAGCCGAAAAACGATAATATCAATATACAAGAAAAAGCAATTTTTTATGATGAGATAGAAGAAGAGGAAGTTAATTACGTTAAACCTACTGATATAGAACTTCAAGCTAAACGTTTTGAAGAAGAGTTAAATAATATGGGTATATACGATATACCAAACGCATCAGATATACCGCCTACCTATGAAATTCAAGATGATGTCGAGATAATTACAAACGAATTTGAAAAAGAACAACAAGATATGATAGAAAGAAGGAGATAGTATGGAGAAGTTTTTAGACGTATTAATAATAGCTTCTTTACTTGCACCTTTTATAATAACAGATATCATATTAGAAAGGGAGAATAAACGTGAGTAATGAAGTACAATTATTAGAACCTAAATTACAACGTTTTGTCCACCTATATTTAACAGGTCAATACAATCAAACTCAATTAGCACAATTACTAGAAGTACATAAAAACACTATAAACTCTTGGTTAAAGCGTGAAGATGTAAACATCGCAATCAAAGAGTATCAAGCTATGGAACACGAAATGATCGATGTTCAAATCAAAGCTATGCGTATGAAAGCAATAGAGAAGATGAACGAGTTAATGGACTCTCCTATTGATGGTATAGCGTTTCAAGCATGTAAAGATATACTTGATAGAACAGGTCATAAAGCTAAGAACGAGATTAAGGTTGATAAAACTGTTAAAACTATCGAAATGCAATTAAGCGACTTAGCAGAAAATCTAATCACAGATGTAGAGTTTACTGTTGAATAAAACACAGATACTTTTAAAGCGTATCAAAGAGGATAGACCGTTTTATATGGAGAACTTCTTAAAAATACGTAACAAAGAAGCTAAACTTATACCTTTTAAAATTAATGACGCACAAGAGATGTTTAATAACGAGATTAAAAAGTGTGAAGAAGAAGGTAAGTTAAAGCGATTTATAGTCTTAAAAGCACGTCAAATGGGGTTTAGTACGTTTACAGAGGGTTATATATTCCACGATACAACTACTAATACCTTTAAAAACTCAATGATAATAGCACACGAAGATAAAGCCACTCAAAACTTATTTAATATGTCAAAACTTTATTACGAAGAATTACCTACTGTAATAAAACCTATGATAAAGTATTCAAATGGTAAAGAACTTGTTTTTGAGAACCCAACAGGAGACCCTGTTGAGAAGAAGAACAACCCTGGGTTAAGAAGTAAAATAACTGTTGCTACGGCAGGTACAGTAGAAGTTGGTCGTTCTGCTACTGTGCATAATTTACACGCATCAGAAGTAGCTTTCTTCCCAGACGCAACTACAACAATGCTTGGACTTTTACAATGTGTTCCAGATACATTAAATAGTTGTGTAATTCTTGAGTCTACTGCTAATGGTGTCGGAGGTTATTTCTACGATATGTGGCAAAAAGCAACTAGAGGAGAGAATGATTTTATACCATTATTTTATCCGTGGTTTACAGATAAGACATATACACGTCAATTCACATCAGATAATGAGAAAGAATACTTTGCAAGTACATTAAATGATTATGAAAAAACATTAATGGAGACTAATAATCTAACGTTAGAGCAAATGAATTGGCGTAAATATACAATAGCAAATAAGTGTCAAGGAGACGTAGAGTTATTTATGCAAGAATATCCTTCTACACCAGAGGAAGCATTTATAGCAAGTGGTAGACCTGTATTTAATACTGCATCTGTACGTAAATACCTTAATCACGCTAAAGAAGGAACTAGAGGATACCTTAAAGAGAAGGGTTCTACTGTTGAATTCCTACAAGATGATAAAGGTTATGTTGAAATATGGAAAGCACCTATCCCTGGGGAGTTTTATGTAATAGGAGCAGATGTTGCAGAAGGTAAAATAGAGGGAGACTACTCTGTTGCACAAGTCCTTGATTGTAATTGTGATGTGGTTGCTAAGTGGTATGGTCATATAGACCCAGACCTATTTGGATTTGAGTTAGTTAAACTTGCAATATACTATAATGAAGCGTATTTAGGAGTAGAGTCAAATAACCACGGTTTAACAACGCTTAAAGCTATCCAAAGCTACGATTATTGGAATTTATATTTTGCTAAGATTTACGATAGATTTACAGATAGTATAACAAAGAAATTAGGTTGGCAAACAACAAGTAAAACTAAACCTATGGCGATAGATAAACTAGCAGAATTTGTTAGAGATTTTCACGTAGGTATAAATGATAAAACAACTATTCAAGAGTTATTGACATACATAATTGAAGAAAACGGAAGCACAAATGCTCAACAAGGATGCCACGATGACTGCGTAATGAGTCTTGCTATTGCCCTTCAAGTGTGGCTTGAGGGTAAGGGAGATAATTATGTACCAGAGGTTGTTGATGAGACTAAAAAAGAGGTCGTAGACCCGTTATTTGAAGATGAAGATGAATTGGAGGTATGTGAGTGATAGAACAAAGAAGTATGGCTATTTACAGTTTTAGTGAGGTTTTACAGTATTTAAAAATAGGACACAAGGCTAAAAGACACGATTGGGACGATAACGTATCTATATTTTATGATGAAGATATGGAAACAATTTATAAGATAGTTGGTAAAACAATTGCACCGTGGGAAGCACCACAAAAAGATTTATTAGCCGAAGATTGGTTGGTGATAAAGAATGTCGGATAATTCTAAAAAATATATGCCTACTGAAAAGGAAAGAAAACTTGTAGAGTGGGTGTATTCTAAATTTAAACAAGCATATGTTGCTAAAGCTCCACTTATGGACAAGTGGAAAGAATATATGAGTGCGTATAAAGGTACGTACTTCCAAAATAAGAACTTACCAGATTACAAATCAAATGAGATAAGTAATCACGTATTTTCAACAATAGAAACTATAAGACCTATAATGACAGATAATAACCCTAAGTTCTTAGCAGTTCCTTCTACACCACAAGGTATGGAATTTTCTGCCGATGTGCAAACTGCACTTGATTATGAATGGGATAGAGAGAAAATGTCTTTAAAACTTCCTGCACAACTTATACCAATGTTAGTATATGGAAACGCAGTATGGTTTGTTCAATGGGATGGCAAAGACGGTGAATACGGTAATATAAGTATAAAACCTGTTGACCCTTTCAATATATTTCCAGACCCATTGGCAGAAAGTGTTGACAATTCTGAATTTTTGGTTTATGCTACTTATAGAAACGCAAATCAAATCAAACAACAATTCCCAGAAAAAGCAAGTGCCATAGAAGGTTCACGTATAACAATGTCTGAATTAGTTGCCGAAAGAGATAATAACGATACACAAGACGCAAACCAAGTTTTAATACTTGAAATGTGGTGTCGTGATTGGGTAACAATGGATGAGACAGTAGAAGGTAAGAAACAACTTAAATACCCTAAAGGAAGAGTTATAACGTGTTTACCAGAGTTAGGTATCTTGTTATCTGATAAGAAAAACCCTTATAAAGATGGAAAATTCCCATTTGTACTTATGAAAAACTATGATATACCTTTTGAGTTTTGGGGTGTTGGAGAAATAGAACAAATAATGTCTCCTCAACACTATGTAAACGAACTTACAAATCAAATCATAGATAATGCTAAAAATACTGCTAATATGCAATGGATAATAGATAAAAACAGTGGTATAGGACAAGGTAAACTTACTAACCGTCCAGGACTTGTTATAAGAAAGACTCCTGGTAGTGAAGTTAGAAGAGATACACCACCTGCTATGCCAAGTTATGTTAGAGAACAAATAGAAGTTCTTAAAAAAGATATACAAGATATATCTGGAGTGTTTGACTCATTAAAAGGTGAACAACAAGGTAGTGTAACTGCGGCGTCTGCAATACTTGCACTTCAAGAAGCATCTCAAGCACGTATACGTTTAAAAATAAAACTTATGGAAGCATCACTTTCTGAACTTGCTCAAATAGTTTACTCACGTATGCAACAGTTTTGGAAACTAGATAGATGGGTTAGAGTTACTGATGTAGAAGGTAATCCGTCGTTTAGAGAAATTGGTGCACAAGTTCTTTCAAATGATTATGACTTAAAAGTTATGGCAGGTTCTACAATGCCTGTAAATAGAAACGCTATGTTAGACTTAATGATTAGACTTGCTCAAACAAATGGTGAGGACGGTTTACCTCTTGTAGATAGAAAAGCCGTATTAGAGTTCTTACCAACAGGAGATAAGAAAGCTATAACAGATAGATTTGCAGAGCTTCAAGCTCAACAACAACAAGCTCAACAAGAACAGTTACAACAAGAGCAACAAATGCAAATGCAACAAACTCAACAACAAAAAGGTGAGTTAGACCAAAGTGTAACTGAACAAGTAATGAGTATGTTACAACAAGTTGTTCAAGCGTCTGATTTGACTTCTAAACAAGTTGATGAACTTATAATGGATAAAGAACAAAGAGATAAGAAAGAGTATGAGTCTCAAATCGAAGAAAAAGGTTATAAGAGAGGATTAAAAGACGGTAAAGTGCAAAGTAAAGAAGAAGAGGAAGAAACGCCTACTGAGGAAACTTCTGATGTGAATGAAGAAGAAAAGAAAATGTTAGAAGAACAATTACTTTCTGAAAATGCACAAATGGAAGAAGCACTTAACTCTCAACAAATACCAGATGAAGTCTTAGAAGAGTTATTAGCTTTAGCTCAACAAGACCCAGAGATGTTTAGAGAGATATTACAAAACTATCCACAATTAGCAGAAATGCTACAACAAGATATGCAAAATATGAATGGGGGAATGATTAGTGAAAATATGTAAGATGAACTTACAAATGTTTAGTATGAATGATGATAGAGACTTCTTTACATCTGCTTTTAATGAAGCATATAGTATAATTGATAACACAGAAGCACCTTCTGAGCCAATAGAAGAGCCTGTAAGCGACTCTGTTGAGGAAGTTGAAGAAACACCTGTTGAAACAACTCCAGTGCCTTATAATCCAAATGACGATGAATTAAGAAGGTTGTATGAAGAGCGTTTCGGTAAAGAAGAAGAACCACAACAAGAAGCTAGTCCTGTGTATGATGAGGAAACTCAATCTGCACTTGATTTATATAAATATTTAGAACAAAACCCACATCTAGTTCAAGCTATGAGAAACGTAGATGTTGAAGGTTATAAAGAATTAAATAACTTTGTTCCAGACGAATTAACTAAGAAAGTTAAAGAGATGGAAGAGTTTATTGAAGAACAAAGATACAATAGTTATGTATCTGGACTTAAAAACAAGTATTCTGACTTTGATGAAGATAAGGTTTTAGAATATGCAGAAAAACACGATGTTTTAAACTTAGAAGTAGCTTATAAAGCTATGAAAGCAGATAATGTTAAAGAGCCAAATATGGAAGAGCTTAGAAAGCAAATCAAAGAAGAATTACTTAATGAACTTAAACAAAACTCCCTTGAGACACAATCAATAGTTGGTCAAATGTCCCAAAAGCCTATCAAACAGGATGACAATGTTAATCTGTCAAGTAGAGAGTCAAGGATAGCGAAAGCTATGGGAATGACACCTTCTGAATATGCCAAGTGGAGATAAAATAAATAAAACATAACACAACAAAGGAGCAAACAAAATGCCAAAATTAAAAATGAACTTACAAATGTTTGGTGCACAAACACCAGTAGACCCAACAACAACTAACACTCACGTGTCTGAAAACTTTGGTAAATTATTATACCCAGGTTTAAGAAAGATATTCTTCGAGACTTATGATGAGATACCAGAGCAATTCCCAAAAATATTCAACGTACAAACTTCTACTTCTGCAACTGAAACAGACCACGGAATGGGAGCATTTGGTGATTGGGAAGAAAGAACATCAGAAGTTAGCACAGTAGCATACGCTAAAATATCTGATGGTGGAGATGTTACTTATAAACATAAGGCTTTCACTAAAGGGTTTATGATAGGTAGAGAATTATACGATGATGAAAAATATGGTCAAATGAAGAAAATGGCTAAAGCACTTGCTAGAGCAGGTAGAGCTAAAGTTGAAAGAGATGCTATAACTGTTTTAACTAAAGGTTTCAAAGAAGATGAAGGTGCTTTCAAAGGTAGAGATGGAAAAGAATTATTCCACGATGCTCATACATTAGTTGACTGTTCAAGTAAAACTTGTTCAAACTTAGTGAAAGGAGCTTTATCAAGAGAAACATTAAAAGAAGGATTAAAATTAATGAGAACTCAATTAGATGAAGCAGGTAACTTAATACAAATGAAAGCTACTAAGTTAATAATACCTCCTGCTTTAGAAGATGAAGCTAGAAGAATATTACACTCTACACAAGTATCTGGAACTGAATTAAATGATACAAACGAATACTTAAAGAGTGCAGGTCTTGAAATAGTAGTTCTTGACTACTTAGGAGAAGAAGCAGGTGGTTCTGATACTATGTGGTTCTTACAAGACGGTTCAAGACACGAATTAAACTTCTTCTGGAGAGTTAAGCCAGAGTTCAAAAACGAAGAAGATTTCGATACTTTCGTTGCTAAATACAGAGGGTATATGAGATATTCTTACGGTTTCTCTGATTGGAGAGGTATGGTAGGTTCTAAAGGTGAAGCTGAACTTTCATCAACAGGTAGAGCTTCTAAAAAATAATAAAAATATTTAAGGGGTAGGGAGTTAATCCCTACTCTTTTTTAAAGGAGTTGATTATATGATAGAAGATAGATATATGCGTATGTTTGAACTAATCATACAAAGACAAAATGCTATAATAGATATGTTAAGTTCTTTTATGCAAGTATACGCTAAAGACAATAATCACGCTATCGAAAATGTAAGAGAGGAGTGTGAATATATAAATGACATTGAAGGATTTGATAACTAGAGTTAGACAATATACTCGAGATATTACGGGTTCATTGTTTACACAAGATGATATAATTGCATTTATAAATGAAGGTGTAGATAGAACTAGACGTTATAAATATTTTAAAGATATGGAGTATTTAACATCTCTTTCTGATGAGCCAATACTTTTACCTAGTGAGTATCATCATTTACTTGCTATATATGGTGCTAGTAGATGTTTTACACAAGATGAACAAAACTATTTAGCACAACAATTTATGAATGAATACGAGTACAAGACTTCTGAAATGGAACAACTTATAAATGACGGAGAGCTTGTTATAGAAGGTTATGATGAAAGTAATAACAAACCATTTGATGCGGTTAAAGATGTGTATTTCACTAAGTTTGTATTAGGTGGTGAATAGTATGTTTAATAGCAAATCATTCATAAACAACTCTTCTGTTCCCTCATCACCTCAAAGAATAACTTTTACTGTTAAGAACTTTACAGGAGGACTTAATAATACATCTTCTCCTTCGAGACTTAACGACAACGAAAGTCCCAATCTATTAAATGTACGTTTTAGAAAAGACGGTTTACTTGAAAAAAGAAGTGGTTTAACTAAATACACATTTCACAACCCTGCACATAACATAGAAGGTAAATTACGTAGATTATGGGTACTAAGACCAGAACCAGGAGTTGAGACTTTATTAATGCACGTTGATGAGAATTTTGTGTATGTTAGGTCTGATGGAACTCCAATATTTATACCGTGGGGACAAGATGGTGTATATAAACCTGTTAGTGGTGTTCAATTTATGGACAAGTTCTTCTTAGTTGATGGGGCAAATCACATAAGATTTTTCAAACTAGAAGATTTAGAAACTATGGACTTACCACGTATATACTTTATATCTACACCTCCTTATGAATATACTCCTAACCCTAAACCTGCCACAAAAGGGGAATGGAAAGAAGAACAGTTTAGAGAACATAGGTGGAGAGCTTGGTATGAACCTTGCCAATACGAATTAGAGGATGGTTACAAAGGTACTAATATGCAAACTAACAAATGTAATATGCTTATAGTACATAAAGATAGACTTTATGCCACAGGTAATCCAGACGACCCTAATATGGTTTATATAAGTGATATACTTAATCCGTTTTACTTCCCTGCATCACTTCCTGTACAACTACCTCCTAATGGAGATAAGATAAATTGTATGAGAGTATTTGCCGACTCTATAATATTTGGTAGAGATAAAGATGTTTACGCTTTACATGGTAATACAAATAGAGATACAGAAGAAGCATATACGCTTAAAAAGATAAATACTCATACAGGCATAGTAAACGACCATTGTGCAGATGTGATACATAACTTTATGTTTTACGTAGGAACTGACGGTAACTGTTATAAACTTAAAACAACTAACTCTAGTGAGTTAATACTTGCTACACAACAACTTAATACAAAAGTTAATCTATTTGAAAAACCTATAAGTAAAAACATTTGGGATATACGTAATTGCCACACAGGTTACGATCCATATAATGGTGAATGGTGGATACAGTTAGGTGATTTGAGCCTTATATATAATTATCAATTAATGGCTTGGACTGTTTACTCTGGTACTGAAAACGTAATAATGTTTAACTATCACGATAAGTTTTTATTAGGTAGAGATAGAAGTGAAATAATGTATTTTGACGATAGTGTATGTTATGACTACGATTATGAATATCCAGAGTTAAAACTCCCTATACCTTGTTATTGGACTTCTAAAGACATAGATTTTGGTTCTCCTATACGTATTAAACAAATCAGAGATACATATGTTGTATCGGAAGTATACGATAATAAGCGTTGTGATGTGAGAGTTAAGTATGATATAGATTATGTTTCTGTTGAAAATGAAAACAGAATAGAAAGTGAAATAGCACTTTGGGACAAGGCTATTTGGGATAAGAGTAGATTTATAGCATCTAATATATCTCGTTCACTACCGATAATGGTTGGTAGACGTGGTAAAACATTTAAGATATGGATAGGTAATGGTTACAAGTTTAAAGACTATGTAACAGAGCTTCCACATCAACAAGAAACAGATGTTGGTGATTTGTTCTATTGTAACGGTAAATTTTACGTAAGACAACCTAGAAACTATGAAACTAGAGAGTATTATAGAGAACTTGAAGAAGAAGAACTTTATCAACCAATGAGAATATATGAAATAAGTGGTCTGTACGAATTTAAAGGTTACAGATAACGGAAAGGATAACTATGAAAGAAAAAGAATTAAAAGAATTAAAACTTACTAAAAACATCATCATACCTTTTCCTAACTTCCAACAAAACACTATAATATCTCCTACACAAATGAATGATAACTTTGAGGAGATAGAACACGCTTATAATACCCTTATAGATAACCATAATGGTGCGATAAATCGTTTAGAAGAAGCTATAAACTCTATCCCAGAAATTGAAGATTTAGTAGGTGTAAAAGGAGACAAGGGAGATAAAGGAGAACAAGGCGAACGTGGTGAGAAAGGTGAGAAGGGCGACAAAGGAGATAAGGGTGAGCCAGGTATACAAGGTATACAGGGTGTAAAAGGAGACAAGGGAGATAAAGGTGATAAGGGTGAAGATGGTGTTATCA
>OCPW01000179.1_pt1 | contig 48495 bp, 44 predicted proteins | sample 1538761 | NCBI WGS metagenome assembly OCPW01 (sample SAMN04571724, study PRJEB22368) | human gut metagenome | biome: human gut; material: stool | host: Homo sapiens | place: Luxembourg | collected 2012-09-20
GTTACGAGGTCTGCGAAGCAGGAAGCCCATTGGCTTTAGACAATGGGTAGTTCACGATATCCTTGCCAATACGATCAGCAAAAAGATCCGTGCCAGAATCCAGGCGAGCAAACGCTGGGTGGAAAAAATGAACGATCTGATGGAGCCTATGAAAACTTCCAGCGGTTTGAAACTGAGCCTTCGCTGGAAAAACAAGCGGGCAGACAAAGAAGAACAGATGGATACAAAAACACTGGTGGATCTGCTTCAGAAAGATGCCGAGATCATGCGTCCGGAAGAAGTCGAACAGTTATCCAGACATTTCCGCTCCAAGATTGCCGAGGCAAGAAAGGAAGCCGATGAGACAGCGAATATGCAGTCCTTCCATGCAATCATGCGGGAAGTTCTGGATTACCGCAAGTGGTTTGAATTCCAGCTGGAATGCCAGAAGACTGGCGAGAAAAAGCGGGAACTGACAGACCGTGTATTCTTCACGTTCAGCGGCGGTGAAAAAGCAATGGCGATGTATGTGCCGTTGTTTTCAGCCGTTGTCGCAAAATATGCAGATGCAAGAGGGGATGCCCCAAGGCTGATCTCCCTGGATGAGGCATTTGCCGGGGTGGATGAGATGAACATCCGTGATATGTTCCGCCTTATGGTAGAATTTGATTTTAATTTTATGATCAATTCTCAGATCCTGTGGGGAGACTACGAGACGGTTCCGGCACTTGCCATTTATCAGCTGGTACGTCCGGAAAATGCAAAATTTGTGACTGTCATCCGTTATACATGGAATGGAACGGTCAGGCAGATGACAACGAAAAAAGATGTGAATCAGACAGAGTAAGTTTCGGAAGGAGTATGGTAGAGTATGCCACGTATCAGGAGGCGATGGTGGAGGAGTATAAATAAAGGAAAGAAGGGAATGACATTTAATTCCACGTGGATTACAGACAGGTATTATGATATGATAAAATAAAATCGACAAATGAAAAGTACTTAAGAAAAGGAGAAATTTATTATGGGTTGGGAAGAAATATTAGACGCAGAAGGTGCAGATATGGCAGATGCCTACAATGATAGTCTGCCGGAAGAAACGTATGAAACGGTCAAGGTTTATGATCCTGAGCAGGATAAGAAGTCTGAAATGGACAGTATGAGACGGCTTGTAGAAAGCTATGAAGAAGAGAAAGACCGAATAGAATATATTTGTGATTTTGAGGGTGTACCGGATGTATTGGTCTATGACGCATATAAAGATGACATATTTGAAGATGTTATATCGGAAGAGCTCCTAGGTCCAGATATCTCATTTGTTGATATGTCCCACGATCAATTGATGAAGGCATGGACAAAATTCGGGCAGGATATAAATCAGGTGAGGTGCACTTTGGCCTGTGCCGAACAGGATATCCAAATATTGATGAATCTTGCAGATGATGAAGCTAAGTCAGTTTTATCATCATATAAAAATGAGATTAAAAAGGAATATGAAGAAGTTTCCAGGTGTTGTGATGGCATTGGGAAAGAGTTTGAAAATATGACTCTCAATGATCAGATGGCGAAACTTGCAGACCTGGTATTTAATGTGTATAAGTCGGAAGAAATTTTGAAACTTATAGAAGGGAATATTTACTGTCTGATGGGGTATCGGGGATGTTATGGTGCCCAGATTCCGAAAGATATGGAAGATAAATACCAGGAGAAATACAATGCTATTGTTAACAAAAGGTAAGCACAAAAAGAACCTGTAAAACCTGAAGATGATTGTTGCTCGTCCTTATAAAAGTGGGAGTCTTTTCCGACTAAGTTCAAGTCGAACGCACGTGAGACTTGGTGCGTGATTCTGGTCAGCGAAAGCTGACATATTCTTCTCAGAATCACTGCACATTCTCGCGGAGCGTTTATCTCAGTCGGAAATTGTACTCCCACTGAGAAAGACTTGTTATTACTCACCTTGCAGAAGTGGGAGTCTTCTCGACTGAGATAAAACAATACTTCATGACAGATCTAAAGTCAGGAAGTGTAAAAAGAGAGTAAAAGATATATGGAAAACGATAAAAAAGAGTGCAGGGCTTATTTCCTGGAACGTTCTGTATACAAAAAACTGTTTGCAAAAATACAGGAAAAATATGCCGGGATCGGACATTTCGGCGGAACCTTTCTTCTGGATGACCTCACAAAAGAAGAAAAAGAGCAGCTTGGCGGTTTTCTTCAGAAAGATTTTTCCGGGCAGAAAAATGTGCGGGTCACGGCAAAACAAATGGAAAAGGCACTGCAAAGCAGCCGCTTCTGCAATTTCACCTGGGAAGAAATCCTGGAGCTTTATACAGGAAGAGCACTGCTTGTAAAGAAAGAAGAAAAACAAAAAGAAGAACAGCAAAGAGAATCCTGGTTTCAAAATATTCAGCTTCAATTAAAAAATCCGGATTTTCGAAACTGGATTTCTGAAGTGCTGCAAAACAGAAAAGAAAGTTATCTTTTTCTTTTGCAGCAGTATAAAGAAAACAAAAAAGAACTGGAAGATCTTCTGCAAAAGACAGACCGGGCAGCAGAAACGCTGGCAGCGTCCGAAAAAAGAGAATTGCTTGCTGTTTTTGCTGCGAAAGTCACAGGAAATCCACACTATTTTGATGAAGGAGAAACGGCAGAAAAATGTCTGTCATCCTATCTGAAATGGAAACTGAAAAAAGAGCGAAGCAACGGACTTTCCAATGCCGAATACAAAAACAGAATTTATTTTGAAGCCGGGATTTTAAAAGATGAACTTTCCAACGATGTTTTAACGTATGGACTTCATGCATGGAAGGAAAACGGAGAACCCCACCCCGGAATCGAAGGATTCTTCAGATGCAAAGAACCATTGAAACTGACCTTAAAAACACTGGGCGGACTTGGAAAAATCACAGGAGAACAGAAAATCTATATGGTTGAAAATCCGGCGGTTTTCTCAAGACTTGTGGAAAAGTATCCGGATCGAACTATTCTGTGTGGAAACGGGCAGCCGAAGTTTTCGGTGTTTGTGCTTTTGGATAAACTGACAGAAAACAGTACCATCTATTATGCGGGCGATTTTGACCCGGAGGGGCTGCAGATCGCACAAAACCTCAAAAAACGCTATCCGGAACATTTTATTTTCTGGAAATACAAGGCAGAATATTATCAGAAATATAAATCCGAAGTGCAGCTGGATGAGAAACGAATCCGAAAACTGGATAAGATCGACCTGCCGGAACTGCAGGAAATCAAAGAAGCGATGCAAAGAGAAAAATATGCTGCGTATCAGGAGGCGATGGTGGAAGAGTATGAATAAGCAGATAAATCATTTAGAAATAAGATGTAATTACTTCAATTTAAATTCTCTTCTAGCATTATCAGTTGTTTTTTAGTAAGATTAATAAAAGTAAAAATCGTAAGTTTGATGAGGGGAGATGTGTAATGAAATTATTATATTCAAATATTTTGCCGTTAGGAACAGAAGAAAATCAGGAAACAATAATGGAATGCTTTAATGAACAGATGAAAATATCTGATAGAGTTGAAATCGCAGTTGGATATACTTCAAACGCATCACTTGCGGAATTGGACAGACTTGTGGATGAATGTAACATTTCTAAAGTGTGTTTAAATATCGGGATGTATTTTATCGAAGGTATGCCAGAAGGAGCATATCATACAGCAATAAAAATCAATGAAAAGTGGCAGAAATCAGATACTGGTGAGATTCGAGTTATAAAGGCATTCAAGTATCATGGAAAACTGTTTTGCTTTTATAAAGACGGAAAACCATTTTCGGCAATTATCGGATCTGCAAATCTTGGAGTTATCAAATTGGAAGCAAGCAATAGAAGGCAGTACGAGATGTCTGCTATTACAACAACTGAACAGGAAGTGGCGGAGATTGCAGAACATATTGAGAAGTTGAAAATGCAAAACTGTTCAGAGAATATTGCACTTGTAAAGAATATGCCGCTTGTGAGAGAAGTTAATACTGCATTAAATGGAATAGAACTGGTTACATCTGTACCAAAATCAAATGTTGAGTTTTATGAAAGATGTAAAGCGTATGTTTCATTCTTTCTGAAGCTGAAAGTTCCTAAGAAAGATGAGCGTCATTTGGATGATGGAAAGCATTATACAAAGTCAAATATTAATGTCTGTTATGCAGCACCGCGAAGTAAGAGAAAGGCAAGAGACTGGTATGAAACTCAGCTGACAGTTGGCGCAGATGTGTACCGCATGGAAGGTTATCCAGAGAAGAATAAACCATTTTTTGTAGTGACAGACGATGGGTATTGGTTCAAAGCACATACAACAAGTGATAATAATAAACAGTTTAGTGCAGTTGGTGATGAATTGATAATGGGGAGATGGCTGAAAGGAAGGCTGGCTGCGGCTGGTATAGTAAAGCCAGTAAATAATACGGCAGTTGATACGGATCGCCTGGGAATGATTACAGAAGAAATGCTTCAGGAATATGGATGTGACAGGCTGGAATTTAAGAAAACAGGTCAGACTGCATTGGATGAAGATGGAAATCCGCTGGATGTCTGGATGCTTTCATTTACAGCTGGATCCGAAGATGAATAGGAGAAAAGTATATGCAGTATTTGAAAACCTACCTTAAAAAAATAACTGATAGAGGAAATACAAAACTTGCAGAATCTATTGAAAAAACAGCAAATGATGTTGGAAATAAGCATATAAAAACATTTTCTTTTTCCAGTCATGAAATTGGTCTGCTGCTGGGAAATGTTCAATCTGGTAAAACAGGACAGATGTTTGGAATTATATGCAAGGCGGCAGATTTAGGATTTCCGGTATTTGTTTTGCTGACCACAGACAATGTTGTTCTTCAGCAGCAAACTCTGGATCGGGTAAAAACAGATCTTGATGGATTCTGTATTTGCGGAGAAAATGATGCGGCACTTTTCAATGAAAACAGTCTGATGGATCCTGTAATTATTGTATTAAAGAAGAATGTGCGGATGCTGAAATTGTGGGCGAATATTCTTAATTCAACAGGTTTTATGAAAGGAAATCCGCTGTTCATCATTGATGATGAGGCTGATGCGGCTTCATTAAATACGTTGGTCAACAGAAACCGGCAGTCTTCAATTAATAAATATCTGGACAGCATAAAGAATGGTGCATCAAGCAGTTTATATTTGCAGGTGACGGGAACACCGCAGGCAATCTTTTTACAGACACTTGCATCTGGATGGCATCCATATTTTACATATTATTTTCAACCAGGGGATGCGTATCTCGGAGGTGATTTTTTCTTCCCTTCAAGTGGAAAGCCGGACTGTGTATCATTTTTGGAAAAGCTGAAAATACCTATGAGGGAAGTGGTTGTCAGGCATCTGCTTGTGTCAGCTCAAATCCTTTTATCTGGCGGTAAAGTATCTAACTGCTTGTTTCATCCGAGCGTAAGGGTAGCTGTACATAAGAAGATTGAAGGAGATATACAGAAGGAATTAAACTGGTGTATTGAAAATATTGATGCAGAATTAAAGAATGAATTAAGCAGACAGTACGCAGATATGAATCCGTCAAGATCTCAAAAGTGTTCTTTGGAAGACTTGTATGCTAAAGTTAAAGAAATATTAACTGGAAATCAGTTCAGAGTTCTTGTTATGAATGGAAAGAATGATGTGGAAAGTTCGGATTATGAAGCTGGCTGCAATTTCGTTGTTGGCGGAAACACATTGGGCCGTGGCGTAACATTTCCGGGATTGCAGACTATTTACTATACGAGAACGAGTAAAAAACCGCAGGCAGATACAATGTGGCAGCATAGCAGGATGTTTGGATATGATCGTGATCCGGGCATGATGAAGGTTTACATTGATGAAAATCTGTATAAATTGTTTGCAGATATAAACGCTACCAATAATTCTATAATTGCACAGGTTGAAAAGGGCATTGAGGATGTGAAGATATATTATCCAGAGGGGCTTAATCCAACACGTAAAAATGTATTGGATAATGACCACGTGGAAATTATTTCAGGAGGAACAAATTATTATCCGTTTAATCCTGATAATGATTCTATTGAAGATATATCAAAACTTCTGGAGGCGTTTTCTGAAACAGAGCCGTATTATCAGGTGAGTCTTCGTCTGGTGAAAGAAATATTGGCACATATTATTCCGAGTCCTGATTTTAAACTCCTGGCATTCTGCTCTGTTATCGATACTATTTTGTCAGAGCATCCGACAGGACAGGGGATTTTGATTATACGCCGGGAAAGAAATGTTGCTCAGGGTACAGGTGCATTGCTGTCACCTAATGATTGGCAGCTGGGTGGAACTTTTACAGATAAAGTGGTTCTGACGATGTATCAGGTAACTGGAACGAAAGGATGGGGCGGAAAGAAACTCTGGGTTCCGAATATAAAATTGCCGAGTAATACAATGTATTATGATGTCATTGAGGAGGATGCTTGATGAGCGGTGATTTAAAATATCCGGATGGAATTGCAGGAAAAATTCTGTTTGATCCAATAAAAAAGGGCGCAGACAAGCTGTGTATTTTAACAGCAGAAGCTACACCGAGTATGGCTTCATGGCTGCTTAAAAGCTATGAGGAGCTTGGAATTTCTGATGTGACAGTTAAATTGATTATCGGTGATACTTTGAATAAGGGAATGGATAAAGGAGCTCATGAAAGTTTTAAGGAACTGCATGGAACCCGATATTCAGATAAATGGGGAAATTTTTCATGTAGTTATTTGACATATCCGCCAGCATTGGAAAACAACAACTATTATATTTGGCTGAGTGGGGATACACCAGTAAGAGCTTATAAGCTTTCAGGTCCTTTTACACAGCAGTATTTTTTGCATGATAGTGAAGAAAATGCAAATGAGACAGATGCAGTTTTGGCGTATGGAATATATACAGATGTAGAGAAAAGAACGATGTATTGCACACATGCAGAAGTAGATGAGTATGTTGTTTTTCGGTCTGCGGAAGATGATACAAGGGAAGAAATGGAAGCAGATACGGAGAATTGTGTGCGTTTATCACTTCTGGCACGAGGTGGAGAGACTGGAGCCAGATCTGGATTAAACTGGGGACAGCGGAATAAAAGAAACAGGAATGAGGCTTATATTCCTCTGCCATCGCATATTGCAAAATCTGGATTTTTTCCTTTGGATAAACAACACTTTTTAGTGGTTACAGATGACCACCACACATTGCAGCTGAGAGTAGAACAGCAGAATGATAAAGCAATTACTACGCCTGCAAGTAATGCATTGCTGGGAGAATATTTTAGAAACCGGCTGGGATTGCCAAATGGCGCATATGTAAGAAAGGATGATCTTCTTGCATATGGAAGAACAGATGTCACTTTTTATAAGATAGATGAAGAACAGTACTATATGGACTTTTCTGTTGAAGGAAAGTGATGAATGATAAAAGCCGGAAGCATTTCAAACTTCCGACTTTTTGTTATTCATCGATATTAGCTTCAATAGATGGATAATCAATGCCTGCGAAACTTTTTAAAATTGCTTCAAAGATTATCTGAGCTCCACGACAAGGAACGGCCATTCCAATCTGTTTACGTACACTTTCCTTGGTTCCCTGAAATTCATAAGTATCTGGGAAAGTCTGGAGCCTTGCACGTTCGCGGTTGGTTAATGCTCTTGGTTCTTCCCAGTGATAAATGTGAGTTCCGCCGCCGCCGCTTCCAGTTACTGTGTAAGACGGCTTTTCTGGATCCAATCTCTTATAAATTTGGCTGATACGAGCGCCTCTGATATTGAGCTGTAATTCTGGTGGAAGATCTGCTGTAAATGCATTTTGGCCAGGAAGGATATGTCTAAGACGTTCAACTACAGTCGGAGACTGACGTGTGGCTTCATTGTTTGGTGCATCTGCTGGGATTGGCGGGTTTTCAATGGCATTTCTGCAGGTATTATTTATTTCACTGTATGGTTCAGGAGAAGGAACGTGATAGGTTACATTAATGTCATTGCGGATGCCGACAATAATGATTCTATGGCGTGCCTGAGGAATACCATATTCTTCAAATTTATAAAGATGCGGGGTAATTGTATATCCGGCATTACGGAGTTCTGTTAAGATTTTAGTAAAAGCCTTGCCGTCGTTAGCATTACGCAGACCGCCGACGTTTTCTGCAAGAAACCATTGTGGTTTAAATCTTTTCAGAGCTTTTACTCCATAAGAGTATAATGGTCCATATATGCCATCCATGCCTTTCTGTTCACCGACAACGCTATAATCATTGCAGGGGAAGCCAAAAGCAAGAGCGTCGATGGGAGCCAGCTTGCTCATATTGAATTTACGGATATCTTCATGGTAAACTGTTTGTGGTGCATCAGGGCAGATATTGTGCCGGTATGTTTCGCAAGTGTTTGCATCGTAATCATTGGCCCATTGATGTACAATAGAATAATCGGAATTGCCTATATCAGCATGGGTAGCTCCCCATGCAATTCCGCCTGGACCACAAAATAATTCTCCTAATCTGTATTGCATAAGTAGCCTCCTTAATTGTTCAGACAGTTTTTTCCTGAGCTTTAATAAAGTCAACGAATAATTGAACTGTATTAAGCTGTTGTTCATTCAGATCTTCTAATCCGTTGATCAATAATAGTGGTTTAATATCACTTTCGGATATATACCCAGCATTAAGTAAAACTTCAAAGGGATGAAAATTTAGTGCTGTTGCAATTTTACAAAGATGTTCCCAGCTGGGTCTCTTGCGGGTACCGTTTTCAATTTTTAATATTTCAGTGTCGCTGATTCCAGTTGCGGAACTTAATTTTTTTAAAGATAATCCAGAATCTTCTCTTTTGAATTTTATAAATCGCCCCAAATCGGACATATGTTCACCTCTTAATGAAAGTATATCATGTACGCTGCCTATTGTCAATAAAAAGTTAATAAAATGCTGCCAAAAAGCAGCGAAAATGTAAACTATAAAGACTTATGTGATTAAAAAGCAATTTACTATAAAAATGTGATATAGTAAGCAAAAGATATATATTTCAAACGACAAAGTACATTAAAATTAAGGAAGGTAATATGGGAAATCGGAATGGAGTAAAATGGAGTAGTGAAGAAACGATTTTAGCATACGAATTGTATTGTCGAACACCATTTAGCAAAATTAGCCAGTCAAATCCAGAAATAAAAAAACTTGCAGAGCTTTTAGGTAGAACGCCTGGTAAATCATTTCTTTAATATCACAATGATGTGATCTTTTTGGGGTAATTGATATGGATAATTTGACGCCGGATCAGAGAAAGAAAAATATGCAGCATATTCGTTCAGATAATACGAAGATAGAAACAATATTGCGAAAAGCACTGTGGAACAAAGGCTACAGATATAGAAAGAACTATAAAGATCTTCCTGGAAAACCGGATATTGTTTTGGCAAAGTATAAAATTGCTATTTTTTGTGATGGAGAATTTTTTCATGGGAAAGACTGGGAGGTTTTGAAACCAAGACTTGAAAAAGGAAATAATAGTGAATATTGGGTGGCTAAGATTTCCAGAAACCGTGAGCGGGATGATGAGATTAATAAGAAATTGTTGTTTATGGGGTGGACAGTAATTCGATTTTGGGGGAAAGATATAAAGAAAAATACGGATGAGTGTATACGAGTTATTGAAGAAACAATTTTTGCTTTGAAAATGGAAAGCAATATAACGGAATAGGATAAAGAAGATTAATGAGAAAAATGTTTTTTGAAATTTTTCATATAAAACTCGACAAACAGAAGTTCCTAAGTGGTTAAGTAAAGAGAAACTGTTTTTTGGTTGGTGTTTACCGGCAGATCTAATATTGTTAGAGAAAATAGGAAAAAATCATATTATAGTGATGGGAGGAGCGCATAGTGAAAGAATCATTTTCAGATAAAGTAAAGTGGAAGAGATTGACATTTAAATCCAGCATCTATCCGACGTGTGTTGTATTCTCAGCAGTGTCTTTAATTGCGATTATTATAATTTGCTGTAATTTCAAACCAGATTCACTTGTGTATAGTTTGGGTAACTCGATTTTTACAGGGATTATTGCATCAATAATTGTATCCGTTGTAATTCAGAAAAAGCAAGACAAGGAACAGCTTGAGAGAAAGAGAGCGGTTTTGTTTGATGCTGGATTTTATTTAAAACAGTTTGAGCAAGATTATAAAGCGAAAAAGGCAAGTAACAGTAAAATAGATGAGGATTGGACCCAGTTGTTTGAACTTTGTAGAAAACCAGCAAAGTATTTGAGTAAGATGTATAAAAATGGATTGGATGTATTAGATGTGGTGGATATTTCTATTTTACGTTCAATCAATAGTGAATACCGGTTTATAATGGCACTTAGCAGAGAAATTAGTTTACACACAAATGACAAAAAGTTTCTAAAAGATTCGATAGAGATTATAAAAGTATGGAATGAATATGATAAAGCAATTAGGGAATTAAAAAGAAATCTGTTTTGTCTTCTTATAAAGTGGGAAAAGGATTTGATTATTGATTCTGATTAATAATATTTTTTTGTTACAGATAGTATTTATTATTGAGGCGAAGAAAAATGTGCAGTCAAGCAGGGGTTAGAATCGCATAGGTATTTTATTTTCTATGCTATATTAGAAAAAGGTGTATGGTTTATTGAACAGCAGATAAGCATTAAAAACAACCACGAAGAGAAAAAAATTGAGTGTTGGAGGTGATCTGATTTTATTTTATGGAAAATGTGTTCAGAATATCAGATCGATTTAAAATAGCTGGAATAGATACGGTTTATACAGTTAAAAATTATGTTCATTCTAATGTTCGGATTGGCGATATCCTCTATGATCTTCAGGGCAATCGGTTTAAGGTAAAAAGTATAGAGATGTTTCGGCAGATTTTAGATGAAACAAGTATGGAAGATATGCCGCTTGGAATCATTCTTGAGTGCATGGATGGGGTTGAGGCTGAAGGGAATATACTTGTGAGAAATTTAACAGATGTTAATTTTATTTTTTGCAACCATCCGTCGTATCAGAAGCGGGTTGATGCGGATTATGAGGAAGAGTTTCAGATGGCAAGTATGGAACATGCTTGTGCATTATTCAGTTATGAGGATCTTGAATCGGGAATATTATCATTGTACGGAGAGAACATATTCGGGTTGACCATATATCGTGGTTGGATGATGAAACCAGGATTGTACAGGTCGTTTTATGAAAAACTGGAAGAAAAAGGAATTATACTTATCAATACCCCGGAAGAATATGAAAGATATCATCTGTTTCCAGGTTGGTATGAAGATTTCAAGGATGACACACCAAAATCAGTTTGGGAAGAGCAAGGCTCCGTTGAATCTGCGTTACTGTTGACAAGAGGACTGGAGGGTTCTTGCATAGTTAAAGACTTTGTGAAAAGTCGTAAGCATGAATGGTATGATGCATGTTTTATAAACAATATAGCTGATAAGGCAAACGCCAAAAGAATAATAAAAAATTTTGTTGAACGGCAAGATTCAAATCTTGTGGGTGGAGTGGTACTTCGACATTTCGAAAAATTAAAGTCTGTTGGTTTCCATGAGAAAAGTGGAATGCCAATATCAGAAGAATACCGAGTCTTTGTTTTTGCCGGACGAATCATGATCATAGATAACTATTGGCAAGAAAATCAGAAAATCAGCTTTTCCAGTGAAGAATATCGTTGGATTGAAGCTTCAGTAAAGAAATTAAAGAGTAATTTCGTTACGATGGATCTGGCAAGATGTGAAGATGGAAGACTGATCATCATGGAGCTTGGTGATGGGCAGGTATCTGGTCTTCAGCAGATAAAACCGGCCCATTTTTACAAGGCTTTAAAAACGGAAAGAGGGTAACAGGTGTGGAAAATGCGATTTATTTCTCCAAAATAGAATATAGAGAAGTTGTAGGATATGGAAATACAGCAAGTGTTATACTTCTGGATATACCTGAAAGAGAGTTATCATATCAAGTCTTTGATTGTAAAAAACAAATGCAGGCAATAGAAGAAAGGTGGAATAAAAATGGTTGTTCATATGATATCACAAATCCGGCAAAGAAAATCAGAAACGCAAAGACTGGATTTGAACCACGAATGATCAGGGAGGAAGCAAATCATCGTGAGGTTGTTTTTTCTTATTATATGAGAAAAATAAACCATTTTCTTAAAAAAATCTATTGTCAAATACCTCAAAAAGTTGTAAAGTTGTTGCTGGAATAAAATAACATCAAAAACGGTCAAATATTATGAAAAATATGACGGAATTTGAACGCAGAGAAGCGGATTGTGAATGTCCGCTTTACTGACGATGAATTTTCGGATAAACAGCGGACATACTATAGGAGGTGAGGACATGAGGCTGTCAGTTGGCAAAAGAGTGATACCGGTTTTTGTGGTTGTAGCAGTTTTGATTTTTTCGACGATCGGGCTGGCACATATGAAAACAGAGTTGATTCAGCAGCAGAGGGTATCTGTCCAGACAGCCACATGTCTTATGAAGATGTCTCTTGTAAGAGCACAGGAGTCTGCAGAAATAGACGAAGTACATACAAGGCGGATCAGTCGCCTTATTTTTCTGGAGCGGAGCAGAGAGTTTCGGGATGGCAATATGCGTCTGCATATGCTGTTTTTCCTGTCAGCGATCTGGTGCGGCTGCTTCTGCTTTTTTGAACGAAATGTAAGAAGCATACATGAGCACTGTTCCAGAAAGCGAAATTTCGTGATTTCCTATATTCACAGTCAGGATGGGCAAAAGCACAGGAGACTGGCTTTTAGCATCTGATACAAACGAAAGATGATATCTGCAAAGCTTTTGGTGCGGATATCGATTATGTGAAAAAAGGAGAACACAAATGTTAGCACAAGTATTAGCAATCATCATTTTCCTTGCCATGTTCCTGCTGATCATTCTGGAGATCTGGGAAAGGCAGTGGATCACGCTGGCGTGCGGTCTTCTGACCCTGCTTCTGGTCTTTGGGCTTGGTATGCACAGCATGGGGGCGATCATGCGTACCCTGAATTTACAGAGTTTCTTTACAACCGGATTCTGGTATGCAGCAGGTGAATCCAGCGAGGCTTCTTCCGGTATCAACTGGCAGACGATCATTTTTATCGCCGGCATGATGATCATGGTAGAAGGTATGGCAAAAGTCGGTTTCTTCCGCTGGCTCTGCATGGAAATCGCAAAGATGGTAAAATATCAGGTTATTCCGATCTTTATGACGTTTATGCTGCTGTCTTTCGTACTGGCTATGTTCATCGACAGTATCACCGTTATCCTGTTTCTGGCAGCAGTTACGATCGAACTGTCACAGCTTCTGGAGTTTGATCCGGTTCCGATGATCTTATCGGAAATCTTCTGTGCCAATCTCGGAGGATCGGCAACGATGTGCGGAGATCCGCCAAACATTATCATCGGTACATCCCTGGGATATTCTTTCACCGACTTCATTACCAATACTGGTCTGATGGCAGTCGTATCCCTGGTATTTGTCGTTATCTATTTTTACTTTGCATTTAGAAAAGAACTGAAAAAGAACGGGGCAAATAAAAAAGATCATGCTTCTTATCCAGATCCGAAGGAAGCAATCACAGACAAACGTGGATTTATCGCAAGCTGTATTATTTTCCTGTGTGCTGTCGTGCTTCTGGTATCACATGCACAGACGGGGCTGACTGTATCGACGATCGGTGTTGCTATTGCAATCGTAACATTGATCGTGGCAGGAAAAGATGCACTGGAACTTCTGAAAAAAGTAGATTACAAAACACTGCTGTTCTTTGTCGGACTGTTTGTTGTCGTAAGTGGTCTGGAGGAAACCGGTGTTCTGGAAATTCTGGCAGGCTTTATCGGATCTGTCAGTGGCGGAAATATTGCTGTTATGATTGCTATTATCATTATCGTATCTGCAGTGGCAAGTGCTTTTATCGATAACATTCCATTCGCAGCGACCATGATCCCGGTTATCACGGATCTGGCATCCGATGTAGCCGGTGTCAACCTGACTGTTCTTGCATGGGCACTGGCGATCGGTACCGATATCGGAGGAAGTGCAACACCGATCGGTGCATCGGCGAACGTTGTAGGTATCGCAACCGCAGCAAGAGAAGGTCATATTATTAAATGGGGAAAGTATTGCAAATATATGGCTCCTGCTACTATAATAGTAGTAGCAATATCTCTGGCGATGATCTACGTCAGATATTTATGATGCCAGGGTCACGTATGACATCATTTGGCTTTAACATTATACCTATAAAAGGGGGCTGAGCAAAATGGAAAAACAATTAATTATTTCGGTAGGACGTGAGTTCGGAAGTGGCGGTCATGAAGTCGCACAGAAACTTGCTGATGATTATGGCATTGCACTGTATGACCATGACCTGTTAAAAGAGATCGCAGCAAAGAAAAATTTAAAAAGTGAAGATCTCGAAGCATATGATGAACTGAAATGGAACCGCTTTCTGTATCGTACTGTTCGCGGACTGAACAGTTCACCGGAGCAGAACGTTGCAAACCTGCAGTTTGATTTCCTGAAAGAAAAAGCAAAATCAGGAGAGTCTTTTGTGGTAGTCGGACGTTGTTCCGAGACAATCCTTCGTGAGTACGAAAGCATGGTATCCATTTTTATCCGTGGTGACAAGCCACAGAAGGCAGAGCGTATCATGAAATATTATAATATGAACGAAAAAGATGCTCTGGGCTTCATGAAAGAAAAAGATAAAAGAAGAAAACAGTATCACAACCGTTACTGCCCGATCGCCTGGGGAGATTCCAGAAACTATGATCTGGTGGTAAACAGCAGCCGTGTCGGTGTGGACGGATGCGTGGAACAGGTAAAACATTACATCGACTTAGTAAGAAAATATCACAAATAATGGATTGAGCCTTGCAACTTCTCTGCAATCTATGATATGATTTACTCTAGTAGTGTGAAAATTAATGAAACAACAGGAGGGAAATTATGTTATCATTTTTCAAGAAAAAAGCTGCAAAATCAGAAGAAGCTGCAAATGGCAAAACTATGAAAGCATACCTGACCGGAAAAGTAATTCCGATTGAGGAAGTAAACGATGGTGTTTTCTCAGCAAAGATCATGGGTGACGGTATTGCGATCATCCCGGAAAACGAAGTTCTGACTGCTCCGGCTGACGGTGAAATCACCGTTGTTATGGACGGATCTTTCCATGCAGTAGGTATGAGACTGGACAATGGAGTAGAAGTACTGCTTCACATCGGTGTAGATACGGTAGGCATGAACGGAGAAGGCTTCAAACCATATGTAACCGTGGGTGATAAAGTAAAAACAGGTGACAACCTGATCGGTTTCAGCAAATCTGCAATCGCAGCACATGGTCTGCGTGACGTGACAATGCTGATTGTTACCAACGGCGATGAGTGCCCACCGGTAAAACTGATGTCAGGTATGGACGCAGTTGCAGGCGAGACCGTAGTAGCAGAGATGTAATCCGGACAGTATTATACAAAAACATAATATTTCTTATAAAAAACTTCAGACAGAGTGAAACCTCACTCTGTCTGAAGTTTTTTTAGTCTCCAGAACGGTGACTGTTTTACTATTAGTGATGTCTTCGCCAGGGCACACTTTCTTCACAAAATCACCTCAGACTCATCACATATTTACAACATTTCAAACACAAATCGCAGATATACTGTTAGACATAAAGAACAAGAACAACAAAGAATAATAAACATCAGGTTTCCGAAAAGGAAAACCGGATGAGCAAATACAGGAGGTAGTCATTATGTCAGATATGTATAACTTCGATAACAACAATTACAACAACGAGAATCACGATGGATTCAATCACTATGAATTTGATGAAAACAACAGCAACACACCGAACCACAAAAAAACAAATGCAAAGATGGTAAAATTTGCAAAGAAAGTCGGAGCCATTGCATTAAGTGCCGTTCTCTTCGGAGGCGTTGCAGCAGGATCTTATCAGGGAGTAAATGCTCTGTTCGGAACTTCCACACAGACAGAGGCACAGGCAACGACATCAACAAAGAGCAGTCTTCTGAAAACAACTTCCAGCACAACTTCAAAGGGTACGATGGATGTGACCGACATTGTAAAATCCGCAATGCCTTCTATCGTTTCCATCACAAGCAAATCAGTTCAGGAAGTGGAAAATTATTTCGGAATGTTCGGCGGACGTAATTCCATTCAGCAGCAGGAAGTCGAAAGTGCCGGTTCCGGTATCATCATCGGAAAGAATGACAGCGAACTGCTGATCGCCACCAACAATCATGTTATTGATGGTGCAGAGACGGTTTCGGTATCCTTTGTAGATAATGAAACTTATGAGGCAACAATCAAAGGAACCGATTCTGATAAAGACCTTGCAGTTGTAGCCGTTCCGCTTTCCAGCATCTCAAGCGATACGATGTCGAAGATTTCTGTGGCAACGATCGGTGATTCTTCCAAACTGGAAGTTGGCGAACAGGTTGTAGCCATCGGTAATGCACTTGGATATGGACAGTCCGTTACAACCGGTATTGTAAGTGCAACAAACCGTACACTGGATTCGGAAGACAGCAGTGAAGCAAGCTATGACGGTATCAGCCTGATCCAGACCGATGCAGCCATCAACCCTGGCAACAGCGGTGGTGCTCTGCTGAACATGAACGGCGAAGTTATCGGTATCAACTCCGCCAAACTGGCTTCCACAGAAGTAGAAGGTATGGGTTATGCAATTTCTATGAACGATGCATATGATACGATTGAAGAGCTGATGAATGAGACGACAAGAACAAAAGTCTCCGATGATGAGAAAGCAAGCCTTGGTATCTCCGGTACCGGTGTAAGTGATGAGGCAGCAGAAGCTTATGGCATTCCGTCCGGTGTCTTTGTGTCACAGGTAACCGAAGGCGGGGCAGCAGAGCAGGCAGGTATCACAGCAAACTCGATCATTACTGCATTTGACGGCAAATCCGTCAGCGATATCAGCGAACTGAAAAGTCGTCTGGAATACTATAAAGCAGGCGAAGAAGTAGAAGTAACCTTACAGGTACCGGATGGCAATGGTTATACGGAAAAAAACGTTACCGTCACCCTCGGAAAAGCGGACAGCAGCACAAGCGGAAGCAGCCAGCAGTCCGGCAGTGACGGAAGCCAGGATCAGAACCAGGGAGAGTATCCGTATAATTACGGCGGTTCCGATGACAATTCCGGAAACTATTTCCGTTTCTCAAACAGCCAGAAAAGCTTTTAATCAGAAAAACAGGAAAAAACCTTCCAAACACAGATAAAGAACAGATTCAAAGTTTGCCCTGACATTTTACAACGACCCTTTACAGTACGGCTTTTCAAATGCTATACTGTAAAGGGCTTTTTACGATACAGAGATCTGGATGTCAGGGGGGAAAGCTTTCCATTCTGGCATCAGAGTTTACAAAGAAATATATACGAGGAGTATACTTATGAAGAAAAGATTTGCGATCATTCTGACAGCGGCAGCTCTTTCCATGACCGGATGCAGTCTGCTTGGGCAGGATACTTACTATATAGATCAGGGAATGGAACAGATAAACAGCGGCAATTATGAGGAAGCACTGACCAGCTTTTCTTCCGCAGAGCAGGAAGGGAAGCATCTCGTGGAGAGTTACCGCGGCAGCGGCATGGCGTATATGGCACTTGGAGAATACGACAAGGCGGTAGAGGCGTTTGACCGTGCAGTGGATCTGACAAAAGAGAAGCAGAAAGATGTGAGGAAAGATATTCTGATGTACAAGGCAACGGCACTGTATCAGTCCGGCGATTACGAGGGGGCGGCCAAAGTCTGCGATACGATCCAGACTTTCGGGGACAGTGCAGATGCTTATTATCTTCAGGGACTGTGCTATATGGAGCTGGATGAGAAGGATAAAGCAGGTGTGGACTTTACGACTGCGGTCAAATTATCTCCGCAGGACTACGATCTGCTTCTGAATATTTATGAATGTTATGATGACAAGAATCTTTCCGCAGAGGGGGATGCTTATCTTCAGCAGGCTCTGGCGATCAACAGCGACGATTCTGAAGATATCTACCAGAAAGCGAGAATTTATTATTTTCTTGGCGATTATGACGATGCAAAGACAGAGCTGAATAAAATGGCAGACAGCATGGATGAGCGTTCGACCATGCTTCTGTGCAGAACTTATATGAAGCAGGATGACACCGCACACGCAAGGCAGCTTTATCAGCAGTACATGGACAAATACGGTGAGACACCGGAGGCATACAATGGCATGGTACTGTGTGATATTGCGGATGAAAATTATGACAGTGCCCTGGAAAACATCACAAAAGGCCTGGCACTTTCAAACGACAAAGGAAAACAGGATCTGTATTTTAACGAGATTGTTGTCTATGAAAGGAAGCTGGATTTTGCGACCGCAAAAGAAAAAGCAGCAAAATATGTGAAAAATTATCCTGCGGACGAGGCGGGTATCCGGGAAAATAATTTCCTGAAGACCAGATAATTATGCAGAAGGAGGATCATTTATGCAGCCATATGACATGAAAGAACTGGAAGAGAGGGTGATCCTGGTCGGCGTTCAGGAGAGTTTTTCGGAAGATGTGGAAGAATCTCTGGATGAACTTGCAGAGCTTTGTGAGACAGCCGGGGCACTGGTGGTCGGAAGGGTGATCCAGAATCGTGAAAAGATCCACCCGGGCACCTATGTCGGAAAAGGAAAGATCGAGGAGATTGCCCTTCTGATGGAGGAACTGGGAGCGACCGGCATTGTCTGCGATGACGAGCTTTCTCCGGCACAGCTTAATAATCTGGAGAAAGAGCTGGACTGCAAAGTCATGGACCGTACGCTGATCATTCTGGATATTTTTGCGGCGAGAGCCAACACAAGCGAGGGAAATATCCAGGTTGAGCTTGCACAGCTGCGTTACCGTGCGGCAAGGCTGGTCGGACTTCGCAATTCGCTCTCCAGACTCGGAGGCGGTATCGGTACGAGAGGACCGGGTGAGAAAAAGCTGGAGATGGACAGACGACTGATCCATGCCCGCATTTCGCAGCTCAAGGCAGAGCTTGCACAGGTGCAGAAGCACCGTGAGCTGATAAGGAGCAAACGAAAAAAAGACCAGATGGTGGTTGCGGCGATCGTCGGTTATACCAATGCTGGCAAGTCCACGTTGCTCAACACACTGACAGATGCCGGTGTTCTGGAGGAAGATAAGCTCTTTGCAACCCTTGATCCGACGACACGCCTTCTGGAACTGCCGGGCGGTCAGAATATTCTTCTGACGGATACGGTCGGGTTTATCCGCAAACTTCCGCATCATCTGATCGAGGCCTTTAAGAGCACGCTGGAAGAGGCAAAGTATGCGGACATCATCATCCATGTGGTGGATGCGTCCAATCCGCAGAAGGAAAAACAGATGCATGTTGTTTATGAGACATTAAAAGATCTCGGTGTGAAGGATCAGCCGATCCTGACGCTGTTCAACAAGCAGGACCGTATTGAAAACCCGGAAATTTTAAAAGACATGAAAGCGGACAAAACTTTAAAAATTTCCGCAAAAACAGGGCAGGGGCTTGATGATCTGAAGGACGAGCTGGAGAAGATATTGCGTGCCAGAAGTATCCTTTTAGAGCGTGTTTTTCCGTATGAAAAGGCCGGTCTGATCCAGATTGTGCGGGCAAAAGGACAGCTTCTGGAAGAGGAGTACAGGGGCGACGGAATCTACGTAAAAGCCTTTGTTCCGGCGGAGATTTACGGCAAAGTTGCATATTAAAAAGTCAGAAATCACACAAACAAAATACTATATCTTGTATGTATTTTTAAAATACAATCCAAGATATAGTATTTTTTGCATTGACTCGCAAACGATAATCTGCTAGAATAAGTTCCTGACAGCATCTGCCGGGAGGCGGATGCGAAAGACGATAATCATGCGGAAGGAGCAGATAATATATATGTTTAAGGTAGTAAAAAGGGACGGCGAAGTCGCAGACTTTGACCTTCAGAAAATCGGGTGCGCTATTGAGAAAGCATTTGATGCGACACAGATGCAGTATAACAAAGACATGGTAGATCTGCTGAATTTGCGAGTGACTGCTGATTTCCAGAAAAAGATCAAAGACGACAAGATCGATGTGGAGAGCATTCAGGACAGCGTGGAGAATGTACTGGTTCAGGCCGGCTATGCAGATGTGGCAAAGGCGTACATTCTGTACCGTAAGCAGAGAGAAAAAATCCGCAATATGAAATCTACGATCCTGGACTACAAAGAGATCGTGGACAGTTATGTGAAAGTAGAAGACTGGCGTGTAAAAGAAAATTCTACGGTTACTTATTCCGTAGGCGGTCTGATCCTGAGCAACTCGGGAGCGGTTACGGCAAACTACTGGCTGTCTGAGATTTACGATGATGAGGTCGCTCATGCACACCGGAATGCCGATATCCATATCCATGATCTGTCGATGCTGACCGGATACTGTGCAGGCTGGTCTTTGAAACAGCTGATCACAGAGGGACTTGGCGGCATTGAGGGCAAGATCACATCGGCACCGGCCAAACATCTGTCCGTACTTTGCAATCAGATGGTCAATTTCCTCGGCATCATGCAGAATGAATGGGCAGGAGCACAGGCATTTTCTTCTTTTGACACGTATCTGGCACCGTTTGTCAAAGTGGACAATCTGGACTATCCGGAAGTCAAGAAATGCATCGAATCTTTTGTATACGGCGTAAATACACCGAGCCGCTGGGGGACGCAGGCACCATTCTCCAACATCACACTGGACTGGACGGTTCCGGCTGACCTTGCCGAGCTTCCGGCAATCGTGGGCGGCAAGCCGCAGGACTTCTGCTATAAAGACTGCAAAAAAGAGATGGATATGATCAACCGTGCCTTTATTGAGACGATGATCGAGGGCGATGCAAACGGACGCGGTTTCCAGTATCCGATCCCGACTTACTCGATCACAAAGGATTTCGACTGGTCCGATACACAGAACAATCGCCTGTTATTTGAGATGACATCCAAATACGGTACACCGTATTTTTCAAACTATATCAACAGCGATATGGAGCCGAGCGATGTACGAAGTATGTGCTGTCGTCTGCGTCTGGATCTGCGTGAATTGCGTAAAAAGAGCGGCGGATTCTTCGGTTCCGGAGAGAGTACCGGAAGTGTGGGCGTTGTGACGATCAACCTTCCGAGAATCGCTTACCTGTCCGAGACAAAAGAGGATTTCTATAAGAGACTGGATCGTATGATGGATATTTCCGCCCGTTCCCTGAAGATCAAACGAGATGTGATCTCCAAACTGCTGGACGAAGGACTGTATCCTTATACAAAACGTTACCTCGGAACTTTTGCAAATCATTTTTCCACGATCGGTATGATCGGTATGAACGAAGTCGGACTCAATGCAAAATGGCTTCGCAAAGACCTTACTCATGTGGAGACGCAGGATTTTGCAAAAGAAGTGCTGAACCATATGCGTGACAGACTGGTGATGTACCAGGAAGAGTACGGAGATCTCTACAACCTGGAGGCAACACCGGCAGAGTCCACAACCTACCGTCTGGCAAAACACGACAAAGAGCAGTATCCGGATATCATCACAGCCGGCGAGCCGGGTGATACACCGTACTACACAAACAGCTCCCATCTTCCGGTTGGCTATACGGCGGACATTTTCGATGCATTGGATATTCAGGACGGACTTCAGACTCTTTATACCTCCGGAACGGTATTCCATGCATTCTTAGGTGAGAAGCTGCCGAACTGGAAAGCCGCCGCAGCACTGGTACGCAAGATCGCAGAAAATTACAGCCTGCCGTACTACACACTATCACCGACCTACTCTGTCTGTAAAGAACACGGCTACCTTGCAGGCGAGCATTTCACCTGCCCGATCTGCGGTAAGAAATCCGAAGTTTACAGCAGGATCACCGGTTACTACCGTCCGGTTCAGAACTGGAATGACGGCAAGACACAGGAGTACAAAAACCGTAAACTTTATGATGTAGAGCATTCCTGTATGAAAAAAGTCAAGACCAGCCTTGTGACTGTACGCAAAGAAGATGTTGAGATCAAGCCGGTGGAGAGCGTGAAATACCTGTTCACGACAAAGACCTGTCCGAACTGCAAGATCGCAAAAGAGATTCTTAAAGGAGAAGATTATCAGATCATCGATGCAGAGGAAAATCAGGATCTTGTAAGAAAATACGGCATCATGCAGGCACCGACACTGGTGGTGACAGACGGCACAAAAGCAAAGAAATACGTGAATGCGTCAAACATCAAGAAATATGTGGCAGATGTAAAACAGACTGTCTGATTGTGAAGTGATTCTTAATTTCAGGACTCGCAGCAAGAATGCCAGAGGCATTCTTGAAAATCAGAAAAAAAGGGAAGCCCAGATTTTAAAGGACTTCCCTGATGTCTGGCATAAAACATAATGAAAAATACCGCTCCTCATTTGTTTATGAATGAGAAGCGGTATTTTTTGGAGAATCTTCAGTTCATCCGATCAATTAGCATTTAACAACGTTAGCTGCCTGCATTCCGCGAGCACCTTCTGTTAAATCATAAGTTACTGCCTGACCTTCGTCAAGAGATTTGAAGCCTTCACCCTGGATAGCGGAGAAATGTACAAATACATCGTTTCCGTCTTCACCTGTGATAAATCCGTAACCTTTTTCAGCGTTGAACCATTTTACTGTACCTTTGTTCATGATGGTACCTCCATTAGATAATAAAATTTTATTGTGGACTTTTGAGTTAAAAAAATCCACCAGTTATTACAGATTATATAGGGGTGAGTATAATCTCTAATAACTAGTGAATTACTTTCATCCAATAAATCCCTCAACGGATATTATAGATTTAACCACCGCAAATGTCAAGAGAATTGTGTATTGTTTTGCACCTGTATATCGGTTATACTGATACTGTTTCCGGGCATGAATCCTGATAAAAAAGGTAGGAAATCCTTTGTCAGGAAGCCACAAAACAGCAAAAAGAAAGGAAGATGAGATGTCAGAAATCATAAAAGCGATCCTGTTCGGAATCGTGGAAGGAATCACAGAATGGCTTCCGGTCAGCAGCACCGGTCATATGATCATTCTCGATGAACTGATCAAACTGAACGTGTCAAAAGAGTTTCTGGAAGTATTTCTGGTAGTGATCCAGCTTGGAGCGATCCTTGCGGTCGTAATGCTCTACTGGAATCAGCTGTTTCCGTTCTCCTTTAAAAAGGGCGAAGACACGATTCGCAAAGACGTATTTTCTATGTGGTTCAAAGTAATCGCAGCCTGCATTCCGGCGGCGGTGGTCGGTATTTTGTTTGACGACCAGATCAACGAGCTTTTTTACAATTACCAGACGGTAGCAACGGCACTGATCGTGTTTGGTATTTTATTTATTGTAATCGAAAATAAAAATCAGACGAAAAAAGCACGCATCACCAGTATTGCCCAGATCACATACCGGGATGCGATGCTGGTCGGACTTTTCCAGCTGATCGCGGCCATTTTCCCGGGAACTTCCAGATCCGGTGCGACCATTCTTGGCGGTATCCTGATCGGACTTTCCAGAACAACCGCAGCAGAGTTTACCTTTTTCCTGGCCGTTCCGGTCATGGCAGGAGCCAGCCTTTTAAAGATCCTGAAATTTGGTCTGGCTTTCTCAGGGGCAGAAATGATGATCCTGCTGGTCGGTATGGCAGTGTCATTTGTTGTATCGGTTCTGGTGATCAAATTTCTGATGAATTACATAAGAAAGCACGATTTCAAGATTTTCGGCTGGTACCGTATCGTACTTGGTATCCTGGTGATTTTGTTTTTTACATTCCGGTAATTCTGCTCTGAGACAGAGACAGGTGGAATTGCAGAAAACAGTTCCGTGGATTTTACGTCCAGACTGTGAAAGTACCTGGAAAAATTACAGACAGAATAACAGAAAGGGGAAATAAGAGAATGAAGATCACACTTCCGGATGATGTGAAACGGATCATCGAAACACTGGAACAACATGGATATGAAGGCTATGCGGTCGGCGGCTGCGTGCGTGATTCGATTCTTGGACGGATACCAAATGACTGGGATATCACGACTTCTGCGACACCGCAGCAGGTCAAGAAACTGTTCCTACGCACGGTCGATACCGGGATCCAGCACGGAACGGTAACCGTTCTGATGGGAAAAGAAGGTTATGAAGTGACGACCTATCGTGTGGATGGAGAATATGAGGATGCAAGACATCCAAAAGAAGTGACTTTTACGGCAAATCTGGAAGAAGACCTGCGTCGCCGTGATTTTACGATCAACGCCATGGCGTATAATGACAGCGAGGGTCTTGTGGACGTGTTCGGCGGAAGAGCGGACATCGAGCAGAAAGTGATCCGCTGCGTCGGCAATGCCGAAGAACGTTTCGGGGAAGATGCACTGCGTATCATGCGTGCTGTCCGTTTTTCGGCACAGCTCGGATTTACGGTCGATCCGGACACGGCAGAAGCGGCGAAAAAGCTGGCGGGGACGCTCTCAAAGATCAGTGCTGAGCGTATCCAGACGGAGCTGGTCAAACTGCTGGTTTCCCCGCATCCGGATTATCTGAGGTATGCCTGGGAGTACGGCATCACGGCAGTTGTTCTGCCGGAGTTTGACCGCACGATGGAGACACCGCAGAATAACCCGCATCACTGCTATAACGTCGGAGAACATACGCTGGAAGCCTTAAGGAACATAGAGGCAGACAAAACGCTGCGTCTGGCGGCATTGTTTCACGATTTCGGCAAGCCGCAGACACATACCACGGACGCAGACGGGATCGACCATTTTCACGGGCATGCAAAGATCAGTGCCGAGCTTGCAAATAATATCATGCATCGTCTTAAATTCGACAACGACACTTTAAATAAAGTCAAAGTTTATGTGCGATACCACGATCTGCGGCCGGAACTGACCGAAAAATCGGTGCGAAGAGCAGTGAGCAAAGTCGGGGCAGACGCTTTTGCAGAGGTTCTGAAACTGAAAATGGCAGATACCCTGGCTCAGTCCCCGAAGTGGCAGCCGGAGAAGAAAGCTTATTTAAAAGAGCTGACAGCCCTGTATCACACCATTTTAGAGAAACAGCAATGCCTTTGCATCAAAGATCTGAAGATCAGCGGAAAAGATCTGATCGAAGACGGCATGAAGCCGGGCAAAGAGATGGGCGAGATCCTTGCAAAGCTGCTGGAGCTGGTATTAGAGGAGCCGCAGCGAAATGAGCGGGAATGGCTGATCGGAAAAAGCAGAGAACTGCGAAATACCGAAGGATAACTTCCCGTATATTTGCCCCCTGCATTTCATAAGATAGAGTAGCTTTAGGTGCCAGAATTGTGAGAGTACGAAGTAAGGAACAATTCGTGTGGCATTTTTGATCTTAATAGCTGGTTTTATTGAGAAGAATTGTGGGGGGATCAAAAGTGAATGAAAAAGATCTGGTGATTTTGGAGCAGTACGACCTGCATGTGCAAAGCACAAGGCGGGGGCGTGGCTCCTTTCTTTGTGATACGGACAGAGGGCTTGTTCAGGTGACTGAATTTTCCGGTTCGCAGGAGCGGCTGTTTTTTCAGAACAGAGTGCTTTTTTTTCTGACAGAAAGAGGGATACGCTGCGATCTGCTCCTGGAAAATACCGAAGGAAATCTGGTCACTTCTGACCGCTACGGCAACGGGTACGTAGTCAAAAAATGGTTTTCCGGGCGGGAGTGTGATACGAAAAGCCGGGAAGATATTGTAGGGGCGGTGCATTATCTTGCAAGGCTGCACAATGTCCTGCGTCTGCCGGAAATACAGGAATTTCAGATGGCGGCGGCACAGACGGATGAGGCAGATCCGGCAGAAGAGAAAAAAATCAGAAAAAATTTAGAGTATATAGCAGAGCCGCTTGACGAGGAGATCGAGCGGCACACAAAAGAGCTGAAAAAGGTGCGGAATTTCATGCGGACACGAAAGAAAAAGACCGCTTTTGAGAGCCGTTTCCTGGAACTGTATCCGGAATTTATGGCTCAGGCAGAAGAAGTAACCAGACGGGTATGTGTCAGCAGTTCACATGCTCTGCACCGGCAGTGCATACGGGAGCGGCGGGTCTGCCATGGGGATTACAGTCAGCATAACCTGTTTTTTGACCGGGAAGGAGCGGTGGCAGTCAATTTTGCGAGATGCTGTTTTGATGTACAGATCTCCGATTTTTATCAGTTTTTCCGCAAGATCATGGAAAAGCAGGGCTGGAATCAGAAGCTTGGCATGGAGATGATCCATGCATATCAGGAAGTGCGTCCGCTTGGCGATGCAGAATTTGAAAATTTTTGTATAAGACTCGCCTATCCGGAAAAATTCTGGAAGCTTGCCAACCATTATTTCAACAGCCGCAAAACCTGGATACCGGAAAAAAGCCTTCAGAAGCTGGAAATTCTCGATATGCAGGAAAAAAAACGGCGAGAATTTGTAAAGTTTCTGCATTAGAGGTTTCTTTTTAGACCTTTTTATTATATAATATAGCCACCTATTGAATATTTTAATGGAGGTAGCACAATGGATTATAAAAAGGTCTATGAAGAGTGGCTCGCAAATCCATACTTTGACGAAGCTACAAAGGAAGAACTGCGAGCAATTGAGGGAGACGAAAAAGAAATCAAAGAACGCTTTTATGCGGATCTGGAGTTTGGTACTGCCGGTTTAAGAGGTATCATCGGGGCAGGTACAAACCGTATGAACGTTTACACTGTGCGTAAAGCTACACAGGGACTTGCAAACTATATCAAGTCAGTAGGAGCACAGGAAAAAGGCGTAGCGATCGCTTACGATTCCAGACATATGTCACCGGAATTTGCAGATGAAGCAGCACTGTGCCTGGCTGCAAACGGCATCAAGGCTTATGTGTTTGAGTCACTGAGACCGACTCCGGAGCTGTCCTTTGCTGTGCGTACACTGAAATGTACGGCAGGTATCAATGTCACAGCAAGTCATAATCCGCCGGAATACAATGGCTATAAAGTTTACTGGGAGGACGGAGCACAGATCACACCGCCTCACGACACCGGTATCATGGCTGAAGTAAAAGCAGTTACCGACTATGCAAACGTAAAAACAATGGACAAAGATGCAGCAGTCACAGCAGGACTTTACGAAGTGATCGGTGCGAACATTGATGATCCGTATATTGAAGCACTGAAGAGCCAGGTGATCCACTGGGATTCCATCCGTGAAGTCAGCAAAGATCTCAAGATCGTTTACACACCGCTGCACGGTACCGGCAATATCCCGGCAAGACGCGTCTTAAAAGAGCTTGGCTTTGAGCATGTATATGTAGTAAAAGAGCAGGAACTGCCGGACGGCGATTTCCCGACGGTAAGTTATCCGAACCCGGAAGCAGAAGAAGCTTTCGAACTGGGACTGAAACTTGCAAAAGAAGTCGATGCAGACCTGGTTCTGGCAACCGATCCGGACGCAGACCGTCTCGGTGTGCATGTCAAAGACAAAGATGGTGTATACCATACTCTGACCGGAAATATGTCCGGATGCCTGCTTGAAGAATACGAGCTGAGCCAGAGAAAGGCAGCAAACGGCAGCCTTCCGGAAGACGGAGCAGTAGTCAGCACGATCGTTACTACAAACATGGCAGGAACGATCGCCAGATCCTACGGACTGCGTTTCATCGAAGTCCTGACCGGATTCAAATACATCGGACAGCAGATCCTTGGTTTTGAACAGAGTGGAAAAGGAACCTACCTCTTCGGATTCGAGGAGAGCTATGGCTGCCTGATCGGAACACATGCAAGAGACAAAGATGCGATCGTTGCAACGATGGCTCTGTGTGAAGCAGCAGCTTACTATAAGACACAGGGTAAGACACTGTGGGATGCCATGATCGATATGTACGAGAAATACGGCTACTACAAAGATGACATCCAGGCGATCACACTGAAAGGTATCGAAGGACTTCAGAAGATCCAGGAGATCATGGAGACCCTCAGAAATGAGACACCGTCCGAGATCGCAGGCTACAAAGTGCTTTCTGCAAGAGATTACAAGAAAGATACCATCAAAAACATGGAAAGCGGCGAAATGACAAAGACCGGTCTTCCGTCCTCAAATGTTCTGTATTATGATCTGAGTGATGAAGCATGGTTGTGCGTGAGACCGTCCGGAACTGAGCCGAAAGTAAAATTCTACTATGGCGTAAAGGGCACATCCCTGGAAGATGCAGATGCAAAATCCGCAGCTCTTGGTAAACAGGTTGTAGCTATGATCCAGGAAATGCTGTAAAATGGCAAAAACATATGATTTTGATGATTTCTGTCAGATCACGGAAATGTTGCGAAAGAAAGAGGGCGGCTGCCCGTGGGATCTTTCCCAGACGCATCAAAGCCTGAAGCCCTATATGCTATCAGAGACAGCTGAGGCAGTGGCGGCGATCGATCTTTATGAGCAGACAAAAGATGCGTCCAATCTCTGCGAAGAGCTTGGAGATATGCTCTTTCAGGTTGTGATACAGAGCCAGATCGCAGCAGAAGAAGGTCTTTTTACGATCAATGATGTCGTGCAGAGCATCAGCGAAAAAATGATCCGCCGTCATCCGCATGTTTTCGGAGAGGAGAGCTATGAGCTTTTAGGCGGACATGCTGACAGCTGGAAGGAGATCAAGCAGATCGAGAAGGCAGGTATGGCAGAAGATCAGAAAAAAGCTCAGGAAAGAGCAGTTTATCTGGCAACACAGCAGATCATAGAACATTTACAGAAATCCCTTGACAAATATGGGGATAACGATTATAAATAAACATAGCCAACAAGGCTGTTGTGTTCCGGAAGCGATGAGCGGACGGGATGCCGCAGCCTTGTTCTCAGGAATCAAAACAGCAATTACAGGAGGAAAGGTCCATGAATAAGACAGAATTAGTAGCAGCTATCGCTGAACAGACAGAATTATCCAAAAAAGATGCAGAAAAGGCACTGAAAGCTTTCACAGATATCGTTGCAGATGAATTGAAAAAAGGTGAAAAAGTACAGCTGGTAGGCTTTGGTACTTTTGAAGTATCCGAAAGAGCAGCAAGAGAAGGAAGAAATCCTCAGAGCGGCGAACCGATGACGATCGCAGCTTCCAAAGCTCCGAAATTCAAAGCAGGCAAAGCACTGAAAGATATGATCAACAACTAATTCCTGTATTTGGAATCATCAGCTGTCGCGGAACATTTCTGCGGCAGTTTTTTTCTTATCAGCAAAAGGAGAAATGACTATGAGACTGGATAAATTTTTAAAGGTTTCCAGACTGATCAAAAGACGTACTGTTGCGAATGAAGCCTGTGATGCCGGAAGAGTTCTGATCAACGGAAGAACGGCAAAAGCATCTGCGGCAGTCAAGGCAGGCGATGTGATCGAGATCCAGTTTGGAACAAAAGCCGTAAAAGTAGAAGTCCTGGACGTGCAGGAGACAGTCAAAAAGGACAATGCGGCAGAACTCTATAAATACCTGTAGCTTCCGGATGTGAGCTTTTTTACGCTGGCATAAACAAAAGCAGAGCTTCATATACTTTTGCAAAGAGTGTATGGAGAATGGCATGGACGAAAAACAGGCTCAGGGAACAGCACACAGGGTAATGATCCAGGGAAGGCACAGCGGCACCATCAGCGGGGTATCGGATGTGCTTTCTTTTGATTTAAATGAGATCGTACTCCAGACGACACAGGGGATGCTGATGATACGCGGACAGGAGCTTCATATGAACCGGCTGACACTGGAAAAAGGCGAAGTGGATATCGAGGGAAAGATTGACAGCTTTGTTTATTCCGAACAGAAAGGCGAGAACGGAAAAGATACCTCCTTTCTTGGACGGCTGTTCCGGTAATGCACACGGTGATCGCAGCAGAGGCCCTCTTTTTTGTGCTGGCCTTTGCAAAAGGAGCAGGTATCATGCTGGGCTACGATATCCTGCGTGCGTTTCGCAGAGGATTTCCACACGGGGGCCGGCTTGTCGCAGCAGAAGACTTTTTTTACTGGGTGTTCGCCTGGATTTTTGTGTTTTTGATGTTCCGTGATCGGAATTATGGGCAGATCCGGGGGTATGTGCTGGCGGCACTGATTCTGGGGATGCTTTTTTATATTTTGCTGTTCAGTCGGAGGATCCTTCTCGTATTTTCGACTTTTTTCGGCTTTCTTTCCCGCATGATTGCCGGTCTTTTCCGGCTGATTTTGATGCCTGCCGGAAAATCGGTCAAAAAATTGAGAAAAATGGTCAGGAAAGCATTGAAAAAGAAGATAAAACAGGTTAGAATGGTCATAGTCAAAAAGTAAGTCAGAAAGTCGGGAAGGGTATATGAAAAAAAGAAAACAGACACGCAGAAGGAGAGATGCGGCACAGAGAAGAGGAAAGCTTGGCATCTCTACTGTGATTGTTGTGCTGATTGCAGTATTTTTGCTGAGAGGCCATACAATGGATCAGAGAAATGCGGCATATGTCGAAGAGCTGGCACAGCTGCAGAACAAGATCGATGCAGAAGAAGCCCGCACGCAGGACATTGCTGATCTGGAAGCTTATATGCAGACAGATGAGTATGCGGAGCAGGTTGCCAAGGACAAGCTTGGTCTGGTCTATGAAGATGAGATTATTTTTAAACCAGAAGAGAACTAAAGAAAAAGGAGAAAGGCAGCGTGATAAGCTTCCTTTCTTTTTTGTCGAAAACTTTTTTTGGAGGCGTACCGCCTTTGACAAAATTTTCCGGAGCCATTCGCTATACTGAATCCGTTAAAGCAGCGTGGAAAAGGCTGTGTGAGGAGGCAGTATGGGGGATTTTATCATTATTACACTGATGGTCAGCAGCTTCTGGCTTTTGTGGGAGATCATCCGTGTGGTCAGTATGGAGTGGCTGAACCGGGATGAGATCACATTGCCGGCGGGCGAGCTTGGGAGAAGCGAGCTGCTGCGTTGTGCAGATTCTTTCGAACAGCTTTCCGGGATGTTTCAGGGCATGGTTACCAAAAAGGAGGAACTTTCCGGGCAGGATATGGATGAGGTGCTCTTTCGGGTGCAGACGAGCGTCTGCCGCAGCTGTTCGGCCGCAGCACAGTGCTGGGACTATGGAAGTGAAACGGGGATCTGCAGATTCAACCGGATCGCAGAGAGCATTATCCAGGGGAAAGAGCTGAACAATGGCAGAAAAGAGGCACTTCAGAAACAATGTCTGCACGGAGACTTCTTTTTCGAAGCGGTGGCAGATCAGATTGAAAAAGCGAGAATGGATATGCTGTGGCACAATCGCCTGATGGAGAGCAGAAGTGCGGCGGCGGACCAGCTACATGAGACGGCGTGCATCATACGGAAGGCGGCGGGGCATATCTGCGATGTCAGACGCGTAGACGGGAGCATCCGCCAGCAGGCAGACATCCGCCTGCGGATGCACGGGATGATCCTCAAGGATATCTGGTGTATCCGGCAGCCAAGAAATATACAGCTCTATGTGACACTCCGCACGGCAAAGAAGGGAAGATGCATCCGCACAAAAGAAGTGGCAGGACTTCTGTCTGCAGCGTTCGGGACGAGGCTGATGCCGGATGAACAGGGGAAAACCGTAGTAAATTATGAGTACAGTACCATTTTATTTTATACGGAACCACAGTATTACATGACCGGCGGTGTGGCGAGGATCGCCAGGGACGGAGAAGTGATCTCCGGTGACAATTTTTCCCTGTTTCCAGCGGCAGACGGTCAGATGATCCTCAGCATTTCAGACGGGATGGGTTCCGGTCTTGCGGCATACAAAGAAAGCGAGGCAGTGATCGATCTGCTGGAGCAGTTTCTTGGCAGCGGTTTTGACAAAGAGACGGCGATTCGCCTGATCCACAGTTCGATGCTTTTGCAGACAGAAGGGCAGAGTTCGGCGACGGTGGATCTGTGCATGGCAGATCTTTACACCGGAGACTGTGAATTCTTAAAAATCGGTGCTTCAACGACCTTTCTGAAGCGAAAACACTGGGTTGAGACGATCACGTCGACCAGCATGCCGATGGGGATCCTTCAGGATGTGGATTATGAGTGCACCAGAAAGCGGCTCGAAGAGGGCGATTATATCGTCATGGTGTCCGATGGCGTGATGGATGCCCTGCCGCAGATGGATGCGGAGGAGATGATCAAAGATTATCTTCTGCAAAGTGAAACGGAAAATGCAAAAGAACTTGCCAGATCCCTGCTGAACTATGTATTGCAGTCGGACAGGCAGCAGGCAAGAGATGATATGACCGTTCTGGTGGGCGGTATGAGAAGAAGATAGAGAGAACATATGAGACAGGTACAGAATTTTATCAGAGAACAGAAGATGATCATGCCGGGAGATTTTGTCATTGCCGGAGTTTCGGGGGGAGCAGATTCTGTCTGCCTTTTCTTTGAACTGCTTGCATATCAGAAAGAGATCCCGTTTTCCATGGAAGTTGTGCACATCGAACATGGGATCCGTGGACAGGACAGCCTTGCAGATGCGAACTATGTGGAAAACCTCTGCAAAGAATATGGTGTACCGTTTCACCTGGTTTCCTGTGATATTAAAAAGATGGCACAGGAAACCAGCCTGACGGTCGAGGAGGCAGGGCGGAAAGCCCGCTATCAGGCCTTTGAGCAGGCGGCAAAAAAGAGCGGCAGGTCAAACTGCAAGATTGCCGTTGCCCATAATCTGGATGACCAGGCAGAGACGATCCTGATGAATCTCGCAAGGGGAAGCGGTCTTCGAGGACTTGGCGGGATCCGTCCGGTGCGTGAAAACATCATCCGCCCGCTTTTAAATACCAGAAGAAGCGAGATCGAGGCGGCACTTCGGGGGCGTCAGATCACATGGCGGACGGATGAGACGAACCATCAGACTGAGTACACGAGAAACAGGATCCGCCTGGAGATCCTGCCGCTGCTTGCACAGGGCGTGAACGGACAGGCAGCGAGCCATATCGCACAGGCAGGGCTGCGGCTTCAGGAGGCAGAGGATTATATCCAGAGCCAGGTGCAGAAACTTGCAGAGCGTTACGTACATTATGAGGAAAAAGCGGAGCCAGAAGTATTTCTTGAGCGGGAAGGATTCTGCCGTCAGGAGCATCTGATGCAGGAATATCTGATAAGATTTTGCCTGGAAAAAATGATCGCCGGTCAGAAAGATGTCAGCCGCCGGCATATCGGGGCACTTCTGGAGCTTGCCGCCGGTCAGAATGGAAAATCATTAAATCTTCCAGGCGGCATACGTGCCGTAAATAAAAATGAATTTCTTGTTTTTGAGAAAAACAGATCAATAAGAAAAAAGGGAAATGAAGCTGCAAAGTGCAGGGGAGAAAATTTGCAGATCCCGGGTGTGACAGGGTGGAGAGATCTTCGTATTACAGCCGATGTTTTTTCTTATGAAAAGCAAATAATTCCGCAAAAGAAGTGTACAAAATGGTTTGATTATGATACCATAAACCATAGACTGGAGATTCGTACGCGTCAGGCGGGCGATACTCTCAGTGTGCATGCAGAAGGCGGGACAAAGCCTCTGAAAAGGTATATGATCGATGAGAAGATTCTGCGAGAGAGACGGGATGAGATACCGCTCATTGCGGACGGCTCCCATATTCTTTGGGTGGTCGGATACCGGATCAGTGAGGCATACAAGGTAACAGAACGTACAAAAAGGATTCTGCAAATACAAATAGATAAGGAGAACTAAAATGGAAGATAAGATTCGTGTACTGTTGACAGAAGAAGAAGTAAATGAAAAAATCAAAAAAATCGGTGAGCAGGTCAGCAAAGATTATGCCGGCAAGTCCGTTCATATGATCTGCGTGCTCAAAGGCGGCGTATTTTTCACCTGTGAACTGGCAAAGAGAATCACCGTTCCGGTATCTCTCGATTTTATGTCCGTGAGCAGCTACGGTTCGGAGACAAAATCAAGTGGTATCGTAAAGATCATCAAAGACCTGGATGAGCCGCTGGAAGGAAAAGATGTCCTGATCGTAGAAGATATCATTGATTCCGGACGTACCTTAAGTTATCTGATCGAGATCCTGAAGAAAAGAAACCCGGCAAGCATCCGTCTGTGCACGCTTCTGGACAAACCGGAACGCAGAGTGACAGATGTAAAGGTAGATTATGTTGCTTTCAACATTCCGGATGAATTTGTTGTAGGATATGGTCTGGATTATGCCCAGAAATACCGCAACCTTCCGTTCATCGGAGTGGTAGAGCAGTAGAAAGGGGAACCCGAATTGAAGAATGTTCTAAAAGGGAGTATCTTCTATGTTATTATTGCGATCATTGTGGTTCTGGGGATCAATTATATCCGGGGCAACCTCGTAGAGAATACAGGAGTCACCTATTCACAGTTCCAGAAATATGTCGCACAGAATAAGGTCAGCGGCGTAGAGATCAGACAGAATTCTCAGGGAGTGACAGGAGAACTTACTATTCACATGAAACAAGGCGAAAATCTGACACTTGATGTTTCTGATGTGACAAAGGCAGAAGAGCTTCTGGATCAGAAGCAGATTCCATACAGGGTCACAGTTGAAAAAGAGAGCATTTTTATGACGACGGTACTGCCGATGCTTCTGATCTGCGTGATCTTTATGGTATTTTTTACGATGGGCAGCCGTCAGGCGACGGGAGGCAATGCCCGGATGATGAATTTCGGCAAAAGCCGTGCAACCCTGACCATGCCGGACAACAGCAAAGTTACGTTTAAAGATGTTGCCGGTCTTCAGGAAGAAAAAGAAGATCTGCAGGAGATTGTCGATTTCCTGAAAGAACCGAAAAAATATCTCCAGGTCGGAGCACGTATCCCGAAAGGTGTGCTGCTTGTCGGCCCTCCGGGAACCGGTAAGACCCTGCTGGCGAAAGCCGTGGCAGGAGAAGCGGGTGTTCCGTTCTTCAGCATTTCCGGTTCCGATTTCGTGGAAATGTTTGTCGGTGTCGGTGCATCCCGTGTGCGTGATATGTTTACCGAGGCGAAACTTCATGCACCGTGTATCATCTTTATCGATGAGATCGATGCAGTTGCCAGAAGACGAGGAGCCGGCGTAGGCGGCGGTCACGATGAACGTGAGCAGACGCTGAACCAGATGCTCGTTGAGATGGATGGTTTCGGATACAACGAAGGCATCATCGTGATGGCGGCGACAAACCGTGTGGACATCCTCGATCCGGCGATCTTAAGACCGGGACGTTTCGACCGCAAGATCGGCGTCGGACGACCGGATGTACGCGGAAGAGAAGAAATCCTGGCAGTCCATATCAAAAACAAGCCGCTTGGAGAGGACGTAGATCTCAAAGAGATTGCCAGAACATCCGCAGGATTTACCGGGGCAGATCTGGAAAACCTGATGAATGAGGCGGCAATTTATGCGGCAAAGGCAAAACGTGCCTATATCATGCAGGAAGATATCCGCCGTGCCTTCATCAAAGTCGGCATCGGCGAGGAGAAAAAGAGTCGGATCATCAGCGAGAAAGAAAAGAAGATCACCGCTTACCACGAGGCAGGTCATGCGATCCTGTTCCATGTGCTGCCGGATATGGGACCGGTCCATACGATCTCCGTGATCCCGACCGGAATGGGGGCAGCCGGTTATACGATGCCGCTTCCGGGTGAAGATGAGATGTTCAACAGCAAAAAGAAAATGCTGCAGAATATCATCGTGGACTTTGGGGGACGCGTTGCAGAAGAGCTGATCTTTGGCGATGTGACGACCGGAGCATCCCAGGATATCAAACAGGCAACGCAGATGGCAAGAGCCATGGTCACACAGTACGGTATGTCGGACAAAGTCGGTCTGATCCATTATGGAAGCGATGACGATGAAGTCTTTATCGGACGCGACCTGGCACATACAAAGGGTTACGCAGACCAGACAGCTGCACTGATCGACGGTGAAGTAAAAAACATCATTGATGAGTCTTATGCAAAAGCCAAAGAACTTCTTCAGGAGCATATGGATGTTTTACATCGCTGTGCACAGCTTCTGATCGAGAAAGAAAAAATTGGCAGGGAAGAGTTTGAAAGCCTTTTTGGTGAAAATGCATAAAAAATAATTTCAGATTTTGTGAAGATTATGCACACTTAAATTTGTACCTGTGGTATATTATTACTTGTAAAACCCCCAATACATTATATAGTTTTTGCTACACCCCATAAGAAGAAATACCTTCTCCAAAGAAAGACAGTTCATATGAACTGTCTTTTTCCCTTTTCTGGATTATTTCGTTGTGAATTTGAAAAATATGGTGTAAGATAGTAATAATTCTACAGTTTGAATGCAGGTTATGAACGTCTTGCAGGCGTTTCCTTTAAAATGACCGCAAAAGAGCCGTAAGAACGTGATCCGGGTGTGTGAAGACGCTCCTGGTCTTCTTAGGAGGAAAATATGAACTTAGCAAATATAGAATATCAGGATAAGCTTCGTCGGTATGTGCTGCAGATGCGTCCTGTGTTTAAACCGAATGCACTTTTCAGCGATGAGACGGCAAATTATGTAACACCGATGGAACCTGATCCGGGCGACATTGTTACGATACGTTTTCGAACCTGGAAAGATAATGTTGATAAAGTATATCTGGTAAGCAATGACAGGCATCTTGCTATGGAATACGAAAAATCAGAAGGAGATTTTGATTATTTCAAAATCCGTCTGGTCATGCCGGAGGAATCCATCCACTATTTTTTTGAGATACATGCTGGCAAGATCCGATGTTTCTACAACAAGATCGGTGTATCCAGGGATCGCCTCGATGTCTATGATTTTACGATCGCACCGGGTTTCCACACGCCGGAATGGGCAAAAGGTGCTGTCATGTACCAGATCTTTGTGGATCGTTTTTCAAGCGGAGACACGAACAATACCGTCGAAGACTGCGAGTACTATTACATCGGCGACTACTCCCGGAAGGTGACTGACTGGCGGAAGAACCCATCCTTTATGGGCGTGCGTGAATTTTACGGCGGTGACCTTCAAGGCGTGATGAACAAGCTGGATTATCTGCAGGATCTTGGCGTGGATGTTATTTATTTCAACCCGATCTTTGTCTCACCGTCCAACCATAAATACGATATCCAGGATTATGATTACATTGATCCGCACTATGGAAAGATCGTAAGCGACGGTGGCGAGACTCTGAAGGACGGGGATACGATCAATGCCCATGCTTCCAAATACATCAAACGAGTAACCGACAAAGCAAACCTGGAGTCCAGCAACACTTTTTTTGTTCAGCTGGTCGAAGAAATTCACCGCAGGGGCATGAAAGTGATCCTGGACGGTGTGTTCAACCACTGCGGTTCCTTTAATAAATGGATGGACCGTGAGCAGATTTATGAGAATCAGGAAGGATATGAACCGGGAGCTTATGTTTCCGCAGACAGTCCTTATCGCAGCTTTTTCAAATTCAATAACGACCAGGCATGGCCGTACAACCCGAATTACGATGGCTGGTGGGGACATGATACCCTGCCGAAGCTTTGCTATGAGCAGTCACCGAAGCTGCACGATTATATTCTGGAGATCGGAAAGAAATGGGTTTCCCCGCCGTTCAATGTCGATGGCTGGAGACTGGATGTGGCTGCTGACCTTGGATTTTCCAATGAATACAACCATCAGTTCTGGAAAGAATTCCGCAAAGTCGTAAAAGAGGCCAATCCGAATGCGATCATTCTGGCAGAACATTACGGCGATGCCAAGTCCTGGCTTCGCGGTGATGAATGGGATACCGTTATGAATTATGATGCCTTTATGGAGCCACTGACCTGGTTCTTTACCGGAATGGAAAAGCACAGCGATGAGTTCCGCGGCGACCTGCTCGGCAATGAAGCAGTATTTACCGGAGCAATGCGTCATCATATGGCAAGCTTTCTGGCACCATCGCTTCAGGTGGCGATGAACGAGCTTTCCAACCATGACCATTCTCGTTTCCTGACCAGAACGAACCACAAAGTAGGGCGTGTGGCGAACTTGGGATATGAGGCAGCCTCCCAGGATATCAACGTGGCGGTCATGCGTGAGGCCGTTGTGATGCAGATGACCTGGCCGGGAGCACCGACGATCTATTACGGCGATGAGGCCGGAGTCTGTGGATTTACCGATCCGGACAACCGCAGGACCTATCCGTGGGGCGAGGAAAATCACGACCTGATCACATTCCACAAAGAAATGATCCGTATCCACAAAGCATGTCCTGTGCTGACACATGGCTCCCTGAAATTCCTGGAGCAGAGACATAACGTACTTTCTTATGGAAGATTCTCGCAGGACGAGCAGATGGTTGTGGCATTTAACAACGATCTGAATGAGCAGACGATCACCCTGTCTGTATGGCAGGTAAATGTGCCGCAGCATAACTGTAAAATGGAACGCCTGATGCTGACGCATGCACAGGGCTATACGACCGAGCAGTACTTTACAGAAGTGCATGGCGGAAAAATTGAACTGACATTGCCGCCGCTGTCCGGGATTGTGCTCCGACACGGGGAATAAGAAAATAAAAACAGTTGATAAGATAAAAAACCCGGAAGCCTTTCTTTTGATTAAGATAAAAGGTTCCCGGGTTTTTCTGCTGTCAGGAAAGAATGCGGGATAAGACGGAAAATACGGTTTTGGGAAAGCTGGCGGATTTCAGATTAGGTATGACAGGTATTATGAGTAATTTAATGAATTAAAGTGATAAAGCAAAAGAATAAAAAATAAAAGCGCGAGACGGGACTCGAACCCGCGGCCTCGACCTTGGCAAGGTCGCGCTCCACCAACTGAGCCACTCGCGCATTTCTTTGTGTTTGTAAGTTGTGTTCCGCAACTCACAGGTCATATAATACAATAGAAATATGCATTTGTCAACAGGAAATTTTAAAAAAAATCAAAAAAAATAAAAAGTTTAAATTTTTGCGACGATTCAATGCAAAAGGGGGATTTTGAAGATGAGCATCCGGGTACATGGATGCCGGAAGACACGGCAAAACGGAATCCGCTTGACAGATGTATTTCTTTGCGTGATACTTAGTTGAAAAACATCCGGGGGAAGAGAGCGGATGAACAGGAAGTTTAATCAAATCAGGTAATGTCCGGCGTTCGGCTTGAAGTGCAGGGAGTTGCCTGTATCAGGAGGATGGCATGAAAATATTGCTGGTCGCAATCAATGCGAAATATATACATTCCAATCTTGCGGTGTACTGCCTGAAAAGTTATGCGGCAAAGAGAGGAATTGAGGTGGAACTTACGGAATATACGATCAATCACCGACGAGATGATATTCTGATGGATATTTATCAGAGAAAGCCGGATGTGGTGGCATTTTCCTGCTATATCTGGAATTTGGAGTTTGTTCAGGATATTGCAGCAGATCTGTATAAGGTTCTGCCGGATCTGGAAATCTGGGGAGGCGGACCGGAGGTTTCCTATGATGCAGAGAAATTTCTGGCGAAGCATCCGGAATTTCGCGGCATTATGAAAGGCGAGGGTGAGCGGACTTTTTGTGAACTTGCCGGACTTTACCAGATATATGGCAAAGAGGCGGTGAACAAACTGGACGAGTGCCATGGTATTGTATGGCGGGACCCGAAAGGGGAGATCAGTCAGGGACTGCCGCAGGCACCGATCAGTCTGGATGAAGTTCCTTTTATATATGAAGAATATGAAAATATGATGCCGTTTGAGAATCGTATTCTCTATTATGAGACGAGCAGAGGCTGCCCGTTTTCGTGCAGTTATTGCCTTTCTTCGATCGATAAGCGGGTGCGGCTTCGAAGCATGGAGCTGGTAGAGAAGGAATTGCAGTTTTTCCTGGATCATAAAGTGCCGCAGGTCAAGTTTGTGGACCGGACGTTTAACTGCAATCACAGACACAGCATGGCAATCTGGCGTTACATCAAAGAGCATGACAATGGCATCACAAACTTCCATTTTGAGATTGCGGCAGATATTTTAAATGAAGAAGAAATGGATCTGCTTGCCACATTCCGGCCGGGACTTGCCCAGCTCGAGATTGGTGTGCAGTCCACAAACATACAGACCATCCATGAGATCGACCGTGTAATGGATTTTGATATGGTTACACAGAAAGTGCAGCGGGTGGCAAGTGCCGAAAATATCCATCAGCATCTGGATCTGATCGCCGGGCTGCCGTATGAGAATCTGGAGAGCTTCAAAAAATCCTTCAACGATGTCTACCGCCTGCGGCCGCAGCAGTTCCAGCTTGGCTTTCTGAAAGTCTTAAAAGGCTCAAAAATGCATGAGAAGGCAGGAGAATACGGGATCGTTTACCATACACGCCCTATGTACGAGGTTTTATCGACAAACTGGCTGACTTACGATGAAGTCATCTATTTAAAAGGCATAGAAGAGATGGTTGAGGTTTACTATAACAGCTGTCAGTTCCGCTGTACAATGCTGGCACTGGAGGCGGAGTTTGACACACCGTTTGCCATGTACGAGGCACTGGCAGAATATTATGAAGAAAACGGGCTGAACGGCCTGAAACATTCACGCATGAGACGCTTTGATATTCTGCACGATTTTATTCTTTCCTATGTGAAGAAAGAACATGCACCGAAATATGAGGATGATCTTCTGATGGATCTTTACTTGAGGGAAAAGAGCAAGAGCCGTCCGTCCTGGGCTGCGGATCTTTCAGGATATAAGAGCGAGATCCAGGAATTTTTCAGAAAAGAAGCGGAGGAAAAGCGTTATCTGAAAGACTACGAAGGCTACAGCTGGAAACAGATCCTGAATATGACGCACGTTGAGGTCGATTCGAAGGGAAAATGGACGCTGTTTGATTATAAAAGGCGAGATCCGCTCACAAAAGATGCAAAAACGTATCGGATTCTGGAACGGAAGGAAGAGGAAAGGGCATGATAAGAGATTATGTGGCACTTGACCTGGAAATGACGGGACTGAGCCCGAGAAAGGATGCGATCCTGGAGATCGGTGCGGTGAAAGTCCGGGATATGGAAGTGACGGAGACCTACACTGCCATGGTAAATCCAGGATTTCCGGTTCCGGAGCATGTCACAGAGCTGACCGGGATCACGACCGAAATGGCACAGCAGGGCAGGGAAATCCACACAGTATTGCCGGAATTTCTGGAATTCTGTGGACAATCCGTGATCCTTGGGCATAACATAGGCTTTGATTTTGGATTTCTTCAGCAAAACGCGGCAAACATGGGGAAAACCTTCCCGGATATGGCGATCGATACCCTTGCGATCGCACGCAAATTTCTGCCGGAACTGCCGAGCCGGAAGTTAGGTGATCTGTGTGATTATTATCAGATCCGGGAGGAGAGATGGCACCGTGCGTGCGACGATGCGGATGCGGCGAGCCGGCTGTATCAGAAACTGACAGAAGCATTTTCTGAGGAAAACGAAACTTACTTTGAGCCGAAAAAACTTACTTATAAGGTAAGAAAAGATGTACCGGCAACGAAAATACAAAAAGTCTACTTGAATGATTTGATGAAATATCATAAAATAGAAACGAATGTTGCCCTGGATCTGCTGACGAGAAGTCAGGCTTCCAGGCTTACAGACAGAATCATATTACAGTATGGGAAAATGATAAGGGGTGATTGATATGATGCATTTTCGTGACAAAAAAACAAAACGGATTCTTTCCGGGATTCTCGTGGTACTGATCGTGATCGCGATGGTACTTCCTACGCTGGCAGCTGTTATTGGAATGTTTTAAAGTATCACACAGGTGATATGGAGGTAAATGATTATTATGAAAAAAATCGGAGTTTTAGGACTGATGGCAGCACTGGCTGTTACAGGTGCAGTTGCTTTTTTGCCGAAAGGGGTTATGGCTGCCGAAGATTCTGATCAGACGATCAGCCAGGGCGTATATATCGGAGACGTGGATGTCTCCGGGATGACGCAGGAAGAAGCGAAAAAAGCAGTGGAAGATGGTATGAGCGAAGCGAAAGCGGCGAACATTACCTTAAAAGTAGATGATCAGGAGACCGTGGTAAGTGCGGGAGATCTCGGACTTTCCTGGGCAAATGAAGAGGTTGTGCAGGAGGCGGCGGAGCTTGGCAAATCCGGCAACATCATCAAACGTTACAAAGACAAAAAGGATCTGGAGAATGAATCCAGAAAATATGACATAGATTATTCTGTAGACAGAAGCAGCATCCAGAAAGTTCTGGAGGAAAAAGAAGATGTCTTCAACCGGGAACCGACCGATGCACAGCTTTCTACGGAAAATGGTGCTTTTGAAGTCGTTCAGGGCGAAAATGGAATTGAGCTGAATGTGGAGAAATCGGTCAAAAAGATTTTGAAATCTCTCAAAACGGACTGGGACGGCAAAAATACTACGATCGAGCTGGCGGCCGATATCAAAGAGCCGGAGTGTACAACGGAGGATCTGGCGAGCATCACTGATGTACTCGGAACAGCCACTACATACTACGGATCGACCACAGGCAGAAACAAAAATGTAGAGACAGGTGCAGAGAAGTTAAACGGACATATCCTGATGCCGGGAGAAGAGTTCTCCGTAACGGATGCAGTCGTTCCGTTTACTGAAGAGAACGGCTACGAGCTGGCTCCTTCCTATGAGAGTGGAAAAGTCGTAGACAGTTACGGCGGCGGTATCTGCCAGGTTTCCACAACACTTTACAATGCAGTTTTAAATGCAGAACTGGAAGTGCTGGAACGCCACAATCATACCATGATCGTTACTTATGTGGATCCTTCCAAAGATGCGGCGATCGCAGAGGGACTGATGGATCTTCGTTTTGCGAATAATACGGACTACCCGATTTATATTTCCGGCTATGCTTACGGCGGCGAGCTGACGTTCACGATCTATGGCCATGAGACAAGAGATCCAAATCGTACGGTAGAATACGTCAGCGAGACAACCGGAACAACGACTGCGGATGGTGTAGCACTCTATGCCACGGATCAGCCGGTCGGCTACTTAAGCCAGACACAGGGAGCACTGCAGGGGCTTACCGCGGTTCTGTGGAAATATGTTACCGAAAATGGTGAGACGACAAAAGAACAGGTGAACTCCAGTACGTATCAGGCAACGCCGGTCTGCTATGATGTCGGAGTAAATACGGATAACCCGACTGTGGCAGCGGCGATACAGTCTGCGATCGCAAACAATGACCTGGATCAGGTTCAGGCGATCATAAGCGGAAATTACGGACAGACAAGTACAGCGACAGCGAATCAGGCACAGAGTGAGTCACAGGCACAGGATCAGACACAGAGTGAATCACAGGCACAGGATCAGCAGCAGAGCGAATCACAGGCACAGAGCGATTCCGCAGCAGACAATACGCAGGGTGGAGATGGAAGTTCCACACCGGATGTGGCACTGCCGGATGACCCGACAAACGGAGCTGTTATTGAGTAAAAAATTGATAGAAGGATATAAACTATGGATCTTGTTTTGACAAAATGGATAGCATTAAAAGGCACTTCCGTCCTTGCTTCGTGCAGGGCAGAAGAGCTGTCCAGCCGTTTTCCGTCCGTGATGATACGTGATGCGGCAGGTTTTACCTGCTATCTGTCCACAGAGCGAGAGTACCAGATCTCAGGAGGGTATGGTGCTGCCGCCATTTACCCGCTTGGAAAAGGCGGGGTATTAGGCGGGCTCTGGAATATGCTGGAGCAGATAAATGCAGGTATGGAAATTGATCTTCGGAAAATACCGATCCGCCAGGAGACTGTGGAGATTTGCGAGTTTTTTGACCTGAATCCCTACTATACCGATTCCACTGGGGCACTTCTTGTGGCAGTGGAAGACGGATTTGGGCTGGTTTCCGTGCTGGAACGTGAAGGGATTCACGCAGCCGTGATCGGAAGAACGAACGATGGCAATGACCGTATCATTTATAATCAGGGAAAAAAGAGATACCTGGACCGTCCTCAGAAAGAGGAACTGGAAAAGGTGTTCGATTAGAAGGAGGCTTAAAAATGAGAGAACAGATATTGACATTTTTAGAAAAAAACAGCCGTATTGATCCGAAAGAACTGGCTGTTTTACTTGGCAGCGATGAAGTAACGATCATGAATGAGATCGCAAAGATGGAAGAGGAAAAGGTCATCTGCGGTTATCACACACTGATCGACTGGGAAAAGGTTTCCGATGAGAAAGTAACCGCTCTGATCGAAGTGCGTGTCACTCCGATGCGTGGACAGGGATTTGATTCCATCGCAGAGCGTATTTATAATTATCCGGAGGTAAGAAGCGTATATCTGATCTCCGGTGCCTATGATCTGATGGTCATTCTGGAAGGAAAGACTCTGAAACAGGTATCAGGTTTTGTTTCTGACAAGCTTTCCACACTGGATTCTGTTTTAAGTACAGCCACTCATTTCATCCTGAAAAAATATAAAGATCACGGAACGATTTTTACAAAGAAAAGCAAAGATGAAAGGATGCTGGTGACACCATGAAAAATGTAATTTCCGATAAAGTTCTGGGGCTTCAGCCTTCCGGAATCAGAAAATTTTTTGATATTGTAAGCGAGATGGACGATGTCATTTCGCTTGGTGTGGGAGAACCGGATTTTGATACGCCGTGGCATATCCGTGATGAGGGTATCTACAGTCTGGAGAGAGGAAGGACTTTCTACACATCCAATGCAGGTTTAAAAGAGCTGCGTGAGGAGATCTGCAGATATTTAAGTCGCAGATGCAAAGTTGACTATACGATCGACGAGACGCTGATCACCGTAGGTGGAAGTGAGGCAATCGACCTTGCGATGCGTGTACTGTTAAATCCGGGCGATGAAGTGCTGATCCCACAGCCAAGTTTTGTATCTTATCTGCCGTGTGCTGTTTTAGCGGACGGTGTTCCGGTTGTCATCAACCTGAAAGCAGAGAATGAGTTCCGTTTAACGGCACAGGAGCTGGAGGATGCGATCACCGATAAGACAAAACTTCTGGTACTGCCGTTCCCGAACAATCCGACCGGTGCGGTTATGACAAGAGAAGATCTCGAAGCGATCGCAGAAGTGATCATCCGCCACGATATTTACGTGCTTTCTGATGAGATTTATTCTGAGCTGACCTACGCAGGAGATCATGTATCGATCGCAAGTCTGCCGGGCATGAAAGAACGCACGATCACCATGAACGGATTTTCTAAGGCTTACGCAATGACAGGATGGAGACTTGGCTACGCGTGCGGACCAAGGGAGATCATCAAGCAGATGACAAAGGTACATCAGTTTGCGATTATGTGTGCTCCGACCAACAGCCAGTATGCAGCCGTAGAAGCACTGAGAAACGGTGATGATGATGTGATCAAAATGCGTGAATCCTACAATGGCAGAAGACGTTATCTGCTGCATGCATTTGCAGAGATGGGACTGCCGTGCTTTGAGCCGCTTGGAGCTTTCTATGCATTCCCATGCATCAAAGAGTTTGGCATGACTTCCGATGAGTTTGCATCCAGACTGCTGAAAGAGGAGAAGGTCGCTGTCGTTCCGGGAAGTGCATTTGGTGAGTGTGGCGAAGGGTACCTGCGAATTTCCTATGCTTATTCACTGGAAGATCTTAAGAAAGCACTGGACCGCATGGCAGATTTCGTGAAGAGACTGAAAGAAGAGGGCAGCAGATAATGGCAAAGCTGAATATCGTGCTCTTTGAGCCGGAGATTCCGGCAAACACCGGAAATATAGGCAGAACCTGTGTGGCAACCGGGACAAGACTGCATCTGATCGAGCCGCTTGGCTTCCGCTTAAACGAAAAGGCATTAAAGAGAGCCGGGATGGATTACTGGAAAGATCTCGATGTGACTACTTACATTGATTATGCGGACTTTCTGGAGAAGAATCCGGGAGCCAAGATCTATATGGCGACGACCAAGGCAAAAAAAACCTACACGGAAGTGGCCTATGAGCCGGATTGTTACATTATGTTCGGAAAAGAAAGTGCCGGGATCCCGGAAGAAATTCTGGTAGAGAATCAGGAGACGGCGATCCGTATCCCGATGATCAATGATATCCGCTCCCTGAATCTTGGCAATTCTGTGGCAATCGTGCTTTATGAGGCACTTCGCCAGAATCACTTCGATCATATGCAGCTGGAAGGCGACCTGCACCGGCTGCACTGGAAGGGATAGCTGCGGAGGTTTTCTTAATGTGCAAACGAAATGCATTGAAAAACATAGTGCGTAAAATAAAACAGCCATGATGAATTCGAAAACAAATCGCTCTGACGGTAGCGAGGCTTCCGTCGTGAGATTGTTTTCGAATCATCATGGCGTACTATTTTTTACAAAACTATTTTTGCAACGTTCATTTGCACATTTACAAAATCTCCGTCATTTTTTGTTCTTGCTGCATGGCAGTGTAAATGTAAACTCGGTTCCTACGCCCTGCGTGCTGACAACGTTGATATTTTCACCGTGGGCCTGGATGATCTCTTTGACGATCGAAAGACCAAGTCCGGTGCCTTTTTTATCTTTTCCTCTGGATGGATCGCTCTTATAGAAACGCTCCCATATTTTATTTAAGCTGTCCTTTGCGATGCCTTCGCCGGTGTCTTTTACGGATACAAAGACTTTTCCGTGTTTTTCCAGAGAAGAGATGTAGATCAGAGAATCTGGATGACTGAATTTTACGGCGTTGTCGATCAGATTATAGAGAACCTGCTGGATTTTTCCGACATCGGCATTGACGTACAGTGACTCTTCTTCGAACGTAAGCTGGAAAGAAATGTGTTTGTCCCAGCACAGGCTGCGGAAGGTTTCCACAGTCTGGCGGATGATTGCATTGATGTCGAAATCTGCAAGTTCCAGGTACGTTCCCTTATCATCGAAGTTGTTGAGAGTCAGCAGTCCTTTTGTGAGCTTGGTCAGACGGTTTGTTTCTGAGAGAACGACATTGAGGTATCGCTCCTGCATTTCCGGTGGGATCGTTCCGTCCAGCATGGCTTCTACGTACCCTTTGATGGAAGTAAGCGGAGAACGGAAATCATGCGAAATGTTGGAAATAAATTTTCGCTGGCTTTCGCCGGAGTTGTTCAGCTCGCCTGCCATATAATTCATAGAAGCGGCAAGGTAACCGATTTCATCGTTGGATTCGACCGGGATCTTGTAGTTCAGGTTGCCGGCGGCATATTCATCTGCTCCGTGTATGATGCGGCGGATCGGAAAATATACTACAAATGTAAATGTAATCAATACGATCAGAGAAAGAGCCAGGATCACAGCCAGTGTGATGTAGGAACAGTTGAGAATGGAATTTTTCTCCGTTTCCAGTTTGTTCTTTTCATAATGGACTGCAATGTAGCCTTTCGTGATGTAGTTGGATGTGATCGGTGCGACCACACTGAGCATATCTTCATCAAAATAGTCAAAAAAGCGACCGGTTTGATAATAATTGCCGGACAGGGATGCCGGATCAAAAGAATCCAGCTGCGTGATCTTTGACTGATCATAGCCGACAGCCGTATCGATCAGGATCTTGCCATTACTGTCCATCAGCCAGAGCCGCATGGACTGGTAAGAGGCGACGGCCAGCAGGTTCGTGTAGGTGTCCTGCAAAGAAGCCCGCTCGGTGTAATTCTGTGCGAGCCTTCCGGCAGCGATCACATTTGCTTCGCGGTACATGCCTTCTGTCCTGTTTTTGATCAGATGCTTTTCCACAAGCGAAGAAGTGATACCAGCTACGGATACAAAACTCAGTACGGCGAAACAGATCCATGCCAGAATGAGTTTTTGGTAAAGTCTGCGTTTCATATGTTTTTAACCTCAAATTTATAGCCGATACCCCATACGGTGGTCAGTGCCCAGGAATCATTTCCTTTGATCTTTTCCCGGAGACGTTTGATATGTACGTCAACCGTACGGGTATCGCCGATGTATTCATAGCCCCAGATGTGATCCAGCAGCTGTTCTCTTGTGAAAACCTGGTTTGGTGAAGAAGCCAGGAAATAGAGCAGTTCCAGTTCTTTTGGCGGCATGTCAACGGTAGATCCTTTATAGATAACAGAATAGTTGGTCTGATTTACGATCAGATCCGGGTATTCCACGATCTTGCCGGAATTCTGTGAACTGGAAGATTTCTCTGGCTGGAAACGGCGGAGAACCGCTTTGACTCTGGCAACCAGCTCCTTGGAATCAAACGGTTTGATCATGTAATCATCTGCACCAAGTTCCAGACCGAGTACCTTGTCAAACACCTCACCCTTTGCAGACAGAATGATGATCGGCACGGAAGAACGCTGACGCAGTTCGCGGCATACCTGATAGCCGTCCATGCCCGGAAGCATCAGATCCAGCAGGATCAGATTCGGTCCGTAAGTATCAAATTCACGCATGGCACTTTCGCCGTCGTGAACAATTCGCGTGTTAAAACACTCTTTGGTGAGATACAAAGAGATCAGCTCTGCAATGTTCTCATCATCATCAACAATCATAATCTTTTGTCTGTTTACCATAATATATACTCCTCATGTTTTTAAATAATATTTAATAATGCTAAGGTCAAAAGCCTGAAACCACGATGTGCTTGCACAGGAGTGGTTTTATGGCTTAATGA
>OCPW01000201.1_pt1 | contig 46648 bp, 39 predicted proteins | sample 1538761 | NCBI WGS metagenome assembly OCPW01 (sample SAMN04571724, study PRJEB22368) | human gut metagenome | biome: human gut; material: stool | host: Homo sapiens | place: Luxembourg | collected 2012-09-20
TACCGAATCCGATACCTCCTGTAGGCGGCATACCGATCTCCAGTGCATTCAGGAAATCTTCGTCGGTGTGGTTTGCTTCTTCATCGCCCTGTGCGAACAGTTCTTCCTGAGCTGCGAAACGTGCTCTCTGGTCGATCGGGTCGTTCAGCTCGGAGTAAGCATTTGCCATTTCCCAGCCGTTCATGAAGAATTCAAAACGTTCTACATATTCCGGATTTTCCGGTTTTTTCTTGGTCAGCGGTGAAATCTCAACCGGATGATCCATAACGAACGTCGGCTGAATCAGATGTTCTTCTACAAATTCTTCAAAGAACAGGTTCAGGATATCGCCTTTTTTGTGACGTTCTTCATATTCGATGTGATGTTCTCTTGCGGCTGCACGGGCAGCTTCAAGATCTTTGATTTCGTTCCAGTCTACACCGGAATATTTCTTAACAGCATCTACCATTGTGATACGTTCAAACGGTTTGCCCAGATCCATCTCGATACCGTTGTAGGAAATGGTGGTTGTGCCAAGAACAGTCTGTGCAACATAGCGATACATATTCTCAGTCAGATCCATCATGCCGTGGTAATCGGTGTATGCCTGATAAAGCTCCATCAGTGTAAACTCTGGATTATGACGTGTATCCAGTCCCTCGTTACGGAATACACGGCCGATCTCGTAAACACGCTCCATGCCTCCGACGATCAGTCTCTTCAGATACAGTTCCAGGGAAATACGCAGCTTCAGGTCTTCGTTCAGTGCATTGAAATGTGTTTCGAACGGTCTTGCTGCTGCACCGCCGGCATTGGATACCAGCATCGGTGTTTCAACTTCCAGGAATCCCTGTCCGTTCAGATACTGACGTACTGCACTGATGATCCTGGAACGTTTGATAAAGGTTTCTTTTACGTCTGCGTTCATGATCAGATCGACATAACGCTGACGATAACGGATGTCGGTATTGGTCAGACCATGAAATTTTTCCGGAAGAATCTGAAGACTCTTGGAAAGCAGAGTTACCTTGGATGCATGAATGGAAATTTCGCCGGTCTTTGTTTTAAATACTTCACCTTCCAGACCTACGATATCTCCGATGTCCATTTTTTTGAAAGCTTTGTATTCTTCCTCACCGATGCTGTCTCTTGCCACATAAGACTGGATATTGCCCTGCAGATCCTGGATATTGCAGAAAGATGCTTTTCCCATTACTCGCTTGGACATCATACGTCCTGCGAGCACTACACTCTTTCCTTCCAGATCCTCAAACTGATCTTTGACTTCCTGGCTGTGATGTGTCACATCAAATTTTGTGATCTGAAACGGGTCTTTTCCGTCTGCCTGCAGTTCTGCAAGCTTATCGCGGCGGATTTTCAGCAGCTGATTTACGTCCTGTGTCTTTTGATTCTTCTGTTCTCCCACTGTTGTCACTCCTTAATTAGATCTGTGGATGCTCAGTACTTTATAATGGATTTCTCCTGCCTGAGTCTCTACAGTTACTTCATCGCCTACTTTATGTCCCAGCAGTGCATGACCTACCGGTGATTCATTTGAAATCTTTCCTTTCAGGCTGTTTGCCTCGGAAGATCCTACAATTTTGTATTCCATTTCTTCTTCATATTCTTCATCGTAAATCTTGACGCTGCATCCAACGCTGATCTTGTCCAGATCTACTTCATCTTCTACAACTACTTCCGCATTTTTCAGAATTTTTTCGATTTCTTCGATACGTGCTTCGATATCTCTCTGCTCATCTTTTGCTGCATCGTATTCTGCATTCTCTGAAAGGTCGCCCTGTTCTCTTGCTTCTTTGATCTTACCGGCAACTTCTTTACGTCTGTTTACCTTCAGATCGTGCAGCTCATCTTCAAGAGCTTTTAAACCTGCATAAGTCAGTAAGTTCTTCTTTTCTTCCATCTTTACCTCCTGATGCCGCTCTTAGCAGCATAACTTTAAGTGCAGCGAAAGATTTTCCTGCACTTTTTAACAAATAATTTTGGGAATTCTATGATGCCAGGGTCAAAAGGTCAAAATGTCGTTCTTGCTTGCAAGATAAGACATTTGAACTTGGGACCCGCTAAACATGAGGAAGTAGCTATTTACGCAGTAAATATGCGGATTCCGAATGTTTATAGAATTGCGAGAGTTACTTTGTAACGGAGCAATTCGCAGGCATCTTGTTGGGGGCAAAAGACCTTTTGACCCCAATATCATAATATACATTCGTGAAACAAGATAGCCACTTTTTGCAGCTATCTTGTAATCAAAAATTATACCTTGCGTTTTGTGCCTTGTCAAGCAATCTGCCCTTGTTTTCTGCGTTTTTTACAACAGTTCAGCCTTACGAAAAATATTGTCGTCCGTTTAAGCTTCCGGGTTGAACTGTTTTCAAGACGAACTGCAAAGCGTTTGTCTCACTCCCAGCTTTGCAGAAGTTCTTCCAGGGCTTCCATGGATTCGACTTCATTCACTCTTTTCCTCAGTTTTGCCGAATGCGGAAATCCTGCGGTGTACCATGCAACATGTTTTCGCATCTCACGGATTCCGGTGTATTCTCCACGATACTGCAGCTGCAGTTTTGCATGACGCAGCATCATTTTTTTGACTTCTGCGATCGTCGGAGGCTCAATGATCTTTCCGTTTTCCAGATATTCGCTCACCTGACGGAAAATCCATGGATTTCCGCGGGAGGCTCTTCCGATCATCACGCCATCACATCCGGTCTGTTCGATCATGTTCGCAGCATCTTTTGCACAGGTGATATCCCCGTTTCCGATCACCGGAATGGAAACGGCCTCTTTGACCTGGCGGATGATGTTCCAGTCTGCTTCTCCGGAATAATACTGTTCTCTCGTTCTTCCATGTACGGCAATCGCTGCTGCCCCGGATGCCTCAAGAATCTTTGCCATCTCTACGGCATTGACACTGGACTCCTGAAATCCTTTGCGGATCTTTACCGTCACCGGCTTTTTTACTGCTCTGGAAACCCTCTCCACGATCTCTCCCGCCAGTTTTGGATTCTTCATCAGTGCGGAACCTTCGCCGTTATTGACTACTTTCGGCACCGGACAGCCCATATTGATATCGAGAATATCAAACGGCCGCTCTTCAATCTCGGCGGCGGACTGTGCCATGATCTCCGGATCGGAACCGAAGATCTGCAGAGCGATCGGATTTTCTCCCTCTGCGATCTGCATCAAATCCAGCGTATTTTTATTATGAAAGGAAATCGCTTTCGCACTGACCATTTCCATACTCAGAAGCCCGACTCCCTGTTCTTTGCACAGCAGTCGGAACGGCAGGTCCGTAACGCCCGCCATCGGTGCCAGCACACACGGATTTGCAATCTCCACATTTCCTATCTTAAGCTTCATCGTAATCGAATTCCTCACCCAAAAATACTACGCGATAAAACATTTCCAATGCTTCCATCAGTTCTCGTTTCTCATTCTGAAGTTTTTTGATCTCCAGTACGCTTCCGATCTCGTCATAGAAGAAGTCGTTTTCTTTCGCTTCGGTCTTAAATTCCAGATGACCTTCCGGCGTAAATTCCAGCATCAGGATTCCGCCTACTTTCTGTGTATACAGTACACACATGATCTGCAGTTCCTGACGGATGTGCTCCGGCAGTTTGGAGAACTGCGGATTCAGATAATATTTTTCTTCGTAGGCACTCGCTCCGCACAGAACGACTGTCTCGTTTGCTTTTTTCATGACGTTGTTCCTTTCTTCTTTCTGTTTCATGCGATCTTCAAGAATGCCTCTGGCATTCTTACTGTTGATACCAACAAATTGCCCGCTGCAAAGTAATTCACACGTATCCATACACACCACGTACGGACACTTCTCCGGCGTAGACATTTTCTGTCGTTCCATCTTCTTTTTCCACCAACAGTTCTCCGGCATCGTTGATGCCAAGTGCTTTTCCGCGGTATTCGCCGCACGGGTCAAGCACGCAGACTTCACTTCCTCTGTTCACCAGCATCTGATTGTATTCTTCCATCAGTCCGGACATATCGCTCGTCTCTTCAAATTTTTGATAATATTTTTCCAGCCATTCCAGAGACCGCTGTATGATCTGTGCACGATCCACTTCAGCCCCGGTGATCATTCGCAGGGAAATGGCCTTTTCTTTCAGTTCTTCCGGGAACTCTGTCATATTTGCGTTGATACCGCATCCGATAACCAGATAATGGATTGCATTCATTTCAGCACTCATTTCTACCAGAATACCGCAGATTTTTTTTCCTTCCCAGACCACATCATTTGGCCACTTGATCTGGCAGTTCAGACTGTAAAGTTCGTTGACTGCCCTTGTTACTGCCATACCCATCACCAGAGTCAGCATACTTGCTTTTTCCGGTCGGAGATTCGGACGCATCAGAAGTGTCATGGCGATTGCTGTGCCTTTCGGCGTCTCCCAGGCTCTTCCGCATCTTCCGCGTCCGGCGGTCTGTTTATCCGCGATCACCAGCGTTCCGTTCGGTGCTCCTTCTTCTGCCATTCTTTTGGCACAGATATTGGTCGAATCAAGTGTATCAAAATATCTCACTTCACAGTCCGTGTGAAGTCTGCTTTTTACTTCTTCCGCAGAAATAATATCCGGACATCCTAAAAGGCGATACCCCTTATTGTGTACCGCCTCGATCTCATAGCCTTCTTCTTTAAGCTGATTGATTGCTTTCCATACTGCCGTTCTGGATACGCCGAACTCTTCACAGAGCTGCTGTCCGGAAACAAATTCTTCTGCACCACGCAGACGATTCAGTATTTTACTTTTCATGTTCTTTTACCTCTGTTTAAAACTGCTTTGTATTTCCACAGTTACACTGAAATGCCATACGAATTGTTCCGTACTTCGTACTCTCACAATTCTTTCTACGATCCGCTTCGGTCAGTGTTAAACATGTGCCACTGGCACATAACACTCCACTATTCGCATATCGTGAAGCTTACGCTCCACTTTTATATCTACCCTGGCATTTTTACATAGCCATGATCTGCATAATAAAAGTTGCTATGAGAAGCAGTGCAAAAATCATAAAAATAATGCTCGGTATGGTCTTCTTTTTATAATAACAAAGCACCATAAGTACCACATTGACTATGCTTCCGCATCCGACAGCCAGTGCCATCAGCTGCATGGCAATACTATCCAGCAAAAAGGTCCCGACTGCGGATACGATCACGATCACAGCGGCGGAGGCTCCTAAGATCTCCAGCCGTTTGATCCATTTTTCTTCTTTTCTTGACATAAAATTTTATGCTCCAAGTGTTGCCGCCATAACTGCTTTTATGGTGTGCATTCTGTTTTCCGCCTCGTCAAATACAACGGACTGTTCAGACTCAAATACTTCATCGGTAACTTCCATTTCTTTGAGGTTGAAACGTTCGCCCATTTCTTTTCCGATCTTTGTCTCCCAGTCATGAAATGCCGGCAGGCAATGCAGGAAAATAGCTTTCTCTCCTGCGTTTTCCATCACTTCTTTTGTTACTTTATATGGAGTTAATTCGCGGATACGCTCTTCCCAGACTTCATCCGGCTCACCCATGGAAACCCATACATCGGTGTAGATAACGTCTGCATCTTTGGTTCCGGCCTTGACATCTTCGGTCAGCGTGATGCTTCCGCCGCTCTCTTTTGCATAGTCCTGGCATTCCTCAACCAGTGCTGCGTTCGGAAAATATTTTTCCGGTGCACATGCTACGAAATGCATACCGAGTTTTGCACATGCGATCATCAGAGAATTACCCATGTTGTAACGTGCATCGCCCATGTATACCAGTTTCACACCTTTCAGATGTCCGAGGTGTTCACGGATCGTCAGCATATCAGCAAGCATCTGTGTCGGGTGGTATTCGTTCGTCAGGCCGTTCCATACCGGAACCCCTGCATATCTTGCCAGTTCTTCCACAATTTCCTGTCCAAATCCACGATACTCGATACCTTCAAACATTCTGCCCAGTACGCGTGCGGTGTCGCGGATGCTCTCTTTTTTGCCGATCTGAGAACCTGAAGGATCCAGATAAGTCGTTCCCATGCCAAGGTCATGTGCTGCCACTTCAAATGCACAGCGTGTTCTCGTGCTGGTCTTTTCGAAGATCAGAGCCACATTTTTTCCTCTTAAGGTGTCAACCGGGATTCCTTTTTTCTTTTTTTCTTTCAGTTCTGCTGCCAGATCGACCAGATAAATGATTTCCTCTGCCGTGAAATCTTTTAAAGTCAGAAAATTGCGTCCTTTTAAATCCATTTTTTTATCCTCCATATTCGTTTTCAAACCATTTCATTTTTCATAAATTCAAAAATGGCCTATACTTTCTTTTAAACCGGATCTGCTGTTTCTTTTTTCTCGGTTTTTACAGTCTCTGCAAGTGCTGTCAATGTGCCGGCAACATTCTGCAGTTCCGATGGTATGATGATCTTGGTTGCTTTGCCGTCTGCCACTTTTGTCAGTGCTTCAAAGCTCTTCAGTGCCAGAACGGTTTCATCTGCTCCTGCATCTTTTAAGAAACGAAGACCGTCCGCATTTGCTTTCTGAACCTTCAGGATCGCTTCTGCCTGACCTTCGGCTTCGCGGATCATCTTTTCCTTCTGTGCTTCTGCTCGCAGGATTGCTGCGGTTTTTTCTGCCTCTGCATCCAGGATTGCAGATTCCTTTTTGCCTTCTGCCACAAGCACGGTAGATTTTTTCTCACCTTCTGCACGCAGGATCGCTTCTCTTCGCTCACGCTCTGCTTTCATCTGCTTCTCCATCGCATCCTGGATTGCAGCCGGCGGAATGATGTTTTTCAGCTCCACACGGTTGACTTTAATGCCCCATGGATCCGTGGCAATATCAAGCGACGCACGCATTTTCGTGTTGATTGTCTCTCTGGATGTCAGGGTCTGATCCAGCTCCAGATCACCGATGATATTTCGCAGTGTCGTTGCAGTCAGATTTTCGATTGCCATGATCGGATTCTCCACGCCGTATGCAAACAGCTTCGGATCTGTGATCTGGAAAAATACAACCGTATCGATCCGCATTGTTACGTTATCCTTTGTGATAACCGGCTGCGGTGCAAAATCTACCACCTGCTCTTTTAAAATGACTTTCTTTGCGACACGGTCAATAAACGGTGCTTTCACATGAAGTCCGACCGACCAGGTCGCACGATATCCGCCAAGACGTTCCACAACCATTGCGGTTGCCTGAGGCACAATCTTCACGCAGGAAAGCAAAAGTATCAGCACAATCAAAAGAAGTACGATCAATATCAACCATCCCATGTTTTCTTCCTCCTTTATTTTCCATTTTTTATTTGATGCCTGCTGATTGCTCTGTTTCAAGGCACTCCCGGCATCCTTTTCACTTTTTACAGTTTTGCCGTTTTTGGTATTTCTATCTATTCATCTTCGGAAATTTCCACGATGTTCGGCATCTCCTGAAAATTGCCCTGCGGTGCAGAATCTGTCAGTACGACGGCATCTTCTAATTTTGCAAAGCTGATCGGGCTGACTTTGTAAAATTTCGTGTGATCACAGAGAACAAAGCACCGGTGGATGCGTTCGATTGCTCTTTTTTTGACCATCGCTTCGTCCTGATCCGGTGTCGAAAATCCGGAGCGTTCGGAAACGCCGTTGCTGCCCAGGAAACCAAGACTGAAATTAAATTTCTCGATCTGTCTGCATGCCTCTTCTCCAACCACTGCTTCCGTGGACTGTTTGAGTCTGCCGCCGATCAGAATGACTTCCATGCCTTTGCGTGCCAGTTTCTGTGCATGCGATGGTGCATTCGTCACAAAAACGGCCGTTGTCGCATCGGAAATATAATCGAGCATACATCCGGTTGTCGTTCCGGCATCGAGATACACAAAATCATCATCCTGTATCAGCGATGCCGCATAACGTGCAATCAGTCTTTTTTCTTCTAAATTCTTTTCTTCTCTTCGTGACACCTGCTCATCGCGTATGCTCATGTTGTCAGCCGCAACTGCCCCACCGAAAACCTTGACCAGCTTCCCCTGTGCATCCAACGTATTCAGATCTCGACGGATCGTAGATTCTGAAGTATTTAAATGATCTTTTAACTCCTGAAGTGTCACGCTGCCTCTGTTTTCCAGAAGTTTCAAGATCTCTTTCTGTCGTGTTTTAGTAAGCATATTATCCCACCCCTTTTCATGCTGCAAAAAAATCATATAGTTACATCCCTTGACGCCTTTTATTATAGCTCATAGCAGATAAGAAAGTAAAGCAAAACCGCAGTGCTTTACAACTTTAAAGTCACTGCGGTTTTTCTGAGGAAAAGTTTTATGATGAAGTTTTGGTTTACTCGGCTATTTTTTTCTTAAGCACACCGAGCATCAGTGCTCCGACTACGGTTCCTACTGCCAGTGCAACCAGGTACATCAGCGGATTGCCGACTACAGGGAACACGAAGATTCCGCCGTGCGGTGCCATCAGCGTACAGTTGAATGCCATGGAAAGTGCTCCTGCAAGTCCGGAACCTATCACGCATGCTGGGATGACATGCAGCGGATCGGATGCTGCAAACGGAATCGCACCTTCTGTGATAAATGCAAGTCCCATGATAAAGTTTGTCGGAGCGGATTCTCTTTCTGTTTTTGTAAATTTATCTTTAAACAGAAGAGATGCCAGAGCGATCGCACACGGAGGAACCATACCGCCGATCATAACTGCTGCCATGATTCCGTAATTTCCTGCTGCGATGGACGCCGTTCCAAATACATAGGCCGCTTTGTTGAACGGGCCACCCATGTCAACTGCCATCATACCTGCTACGATGATGCCAAGAAGAACCTTACTGGAACCACTCATGTTTGTAAGAGCTGTGTTCAGTGCCGTGTTCAATGCTCCGATTGGAGGCTCTACGACAAACGTCATAACAAGTCCCACGATCAGAATGCCGAATACCGGATAGAGAAGGACTGGAGCAATTTTTTCCAGTGCTTCCGGAAGTTTTCCGAACAATTTTTTTAAGAGAAGGATAAGATAGCCTGCCAGAAAACCTGCTACTAATGCACCGAGGAAACCAGACTTGCCGTTTGCTGCAATTGCACCACCCACAAATCCGACTGCCAGACCAGGTCTGTCTGCAATGCTCATAGCAATAAATCCTGCCAGAACCGGAAGCATAAATCCAAATGCAAGATTTCCTATGGATTTCAGTGTTGCCGCCACCGGTGTGATCGAACCGAAACTCTGTCGTGCTTCTGCTGTCAATGATGTCATATCTACACAAAGTCCATCGATCAGGAATGCAAGAGCGATCAAAATACCGCCGCCTACGACGAATGGCAGCATGTGTGAAACACCATTCATCAACTGCATATAAATCTGATGGCCTTTGGAGCCTCCTGCTTTTTTCTCGGAAACTTCTGCATTTTCCGATGCAGTATAAACCGGTACATTTCCGGACATTGCCTGCTCTATCAGTTTATCCGCTTTGCTGATACCGTCAGAAACCTGAACTTCGATCAGCTTTTTACCATTGAATCGATCCATCGGAACTTTTGTGTCTGCTGCCACGATGATGCAGTCTGCATTTTTGATCTCTTCCGCAGTCAGCACGTTTTTCGCTCCGCCAGAACCTCTTGTCTCTACTTTAATGAAACATCCTTTCGCTTTTGCAGCCTTTTCCAGACCTTCCGCTGCCATGTAAGTATGTGCGATACCGGTCGGGCATGCTGTGACAGCCAGAATACGGAACTGATCTTCCGAGGTCGCTTCGTCTGCTTTCAGTTTTTCATCCAGATCCGGTGCTTCCTGATCTGCTTCATCGACGATCTTCATAAATTCTTCCGGGCTTTTTGCATTCTGCAGTGCTCTGGAAAAATCCTCATCCATCAGAAGTACGGAAAGTTTGCTCAGTACGTCCAGATGTACGTTGTCTTTGGTATTCGGTGCTGCAATCAGAAAGATCAGATGTACCGGCTCTCCATCAAGAGAATCGTAATCTACACCGTCCTTTACAACCATCGCTGCCAGTCCCGGCTTATCTACAAATGCACCTTTTCCGTGAGGGATCGCAATCCCCTCTCCGACACCTGTCGTTCCTTCCTCTTCACGGCGGTATACTTCCTGGCGATAAGCTTCCAGGTCATTGATTTTTCCACTCTTTGCCATCAGTTCGACCATCTGGTCGAGAGCTTCGTTCTTGGATTTTGGAGCACCGTCGATCCTGATGCTTCGCTTATCCAGCAGTTCTGTGATCCTCATAAGTTCTCCTTTCTTACATTTCTTTTTTGTGATAGATTTTCTACAAGAAGCTAATTCAAAAATGCCATACGAATTGTTCCTCACTTCGACATCATAGTTTCAGGATTTTGACCCTGGCATCTTTACAATGTTTTATAAATCGCTTCTACTTCTTCTTTTGTGGCAAAATTCTCAGAAAATGCACTGGCACTTCCGGTGGAAACGCCCATTTTGAATGCATGTTCATAGCTGCCTTTCTGCATATAACCTGCAGTAAAACCAGCCACCATGGAATCTCCGGCTCCAACCGCATTGATCAGTTTACCTTTCGGTGCCGGGCTTTCATATACGCTGCCATCCTCAGCAAGAAGCACTGCACCTTTGCCTGCCATGGAAACCAGAACATTTCTTGCTCCCATCTCCTGTAACTTCTTCGCATATGGTGCTACCTGGTCACGCTCTCTGATCTCCACTCCAAAGATATCGCCCAGTTCATGATTGTTTGGTTTGATGAGGAACGGATGGTATTTCAGTACATTGACCAGAAGGTCTTTTGTCGCATCCACCACGATCATGACCTCTTTTTCTTCCAGACGTTCCATAATGTCACTGTAAATAGAATCCGGAAGACTTGCCGGGATGCTGCCTGCAAGGATCAGCACATCTCCCTTTTTCAGTGTATCCAGTTTCTTAAGCAATCTTTCAAGTTCTTCACTTCCGATCGAAGGTCCTGTGCCGTTGATCTCCGTTCCATCGATGGATTTGAGTTTGATGTTGATCCGGGAAAATCCATTCTCAAGCTGGATAAATTCGGATGTAATGCCCATCTTCTCGACTTTTCTGCGGATCTCCTCTCCGGTGAAACCGGCGATAAATCCAAGTGCCGTACTCTCAATGCCGAGATTTTTCAGAACGATAGAGACGTTGATCCCCTTTCCACCGGCAAACATCTGCTCTGAACAGGTGCGGTTTGTCATTCCCAGTTGAAAATCTTCCACACCTACGATATAATCCAGACAAGGATTAAATGTTACCGTATAAATCATATGCCTTACCTCTTTCTTTTGCACTTTGGTGTGCCTCTCTGTTTCATGATTGTATTATACAATCATATTCGTTCAATTTCAATCATACTAATTCACAAATTTTCCTTTCTGTTTTTGTATAGTTTTCACAAACGTTCATTTTCATTCATATTCGTTCAATTTTCATTCAAAATTTGCCATGATGTCAGGGTCAAATTTGTTGCTCGCCATTTATAGAAGTGGGAGTCTTCTCCGACTGAGATAAAAAAAACCACGCACCACCGACCGATTCAGTCAGCAAGTGCTGTGGTTTCTTTTCTTTGCATTTTCAGATCAGTCCTCGTTTGCCCGCTTCCATCACGGCTCCTGCCTTATTGGAAACACCGAGTCTTTTGTAGATCTGCTGTGTATGATATTTTACATTAGCGGTTGTCATATTCAGCTCTGCCGCAATTTTTTCTTTTGACATTCCATCTGCCTGCAGTTTCAGGATTCGAAGCATTGTATCACTCAATGTGACTTCTTCCACACCCACTTTTAAATACGCCGGATAGAATCGTGCCATTTTTTCTGTCTCGTCCTGAACCTTTGCCCAGAACTGTTTGTTCTTTCTGGTCTGTGCCAGATCTTTTTCTACTTCCGACGGCTTCCAGGATGTTGCCTGAAGCAGAGGCCGGATAGCCGCACCTTCTCTTGTGATGATCCGTACAAAATGATATTCTTCTGCTTTTGTCAGTGCCTCGCCAAGTGTTTCATCCCATTTTTTCTCACCCATGCGGTACTGCGTGATCGCAAGAAGCAGTTTCACTTCTATATCAATGTAGGTACGCTGCATCACTTTTGCATAATAGGCACATTTCAAAAGCAGATGATAAGCCTGCTCGTTTCTGCCATTCTGCAGATACACACGCACTTTCGTAATATAATGAAAACGATCATAAATAGAGAATATCAGTTCTTCATCCGGTGCCTGGGCAAGCCATTTTGCAATCGCTGCTTTGTCCGCATCATATAATGCACAGCGAACGAGAAAGGTATCGATATTCGGCAGAATTCTTTCTGCATTTTCCTGCTGTGCTTTACCCTTGAATCTGGTCAGAAGCTCCTCCGCTTCTTTTACTTTTCCGGTAATAATATGAAGCCAGGCAAGCATGCCGTCTCCGACAAAACACTGCTCGATCTTGCCTCCTGCCTCCGCCTGCATTCTTCCCTTATTTGCAAGCATCGCAACTTCATAATTATCTCCGCCCTTTTCAAAAAAGCTTTCTGCAAGTGCCAGATTTACAAGCCCCTTACCATATTTTCCAAGTACAAATTCCACAATCTTGCCAATGCTTCCTGCAAGCTCGCGGTCACGCTTGCTCCACTCACAGAAATCCTTGCCGCCGTTCATCTGAGATGCCTGGTTGCTGGTAACGGAAAACTCCTGTATTTTTACTTCTTTATCCAAAAGAAGCAAATATGCATTTTTCAGGATTTCTACCATATGGTCACTGCCACGGTGCGGAAGTCCGATATCCAGATACAGGATCTTTCCTTTCGCTGAACGCCGTTCACTTCCGGTATGTTCTTTTGCATATTTTTGAAGCTCCCGGTACCAGCGTTCGCTCTCTTCGGTATTTAAAAGCAACGACTGCAGCATACTCATGCCACACATCAGTTCCGGGCTTTTGCATATTTTTTCTTCCGGCAGTTTAAGATAATACTGTTTCAGTTCATAATAATAAGCATTGTTTGGTGCTATCCGAACATTATCGATCAGCACCGAGGCGATTCTTTCCGTGTCATTCACCTGTTGATACATGGAAAGAGCCTTTAACGGCTGCTTACTGATCTGGTAATAAAGTCCTGCATTTTCGTAAAGCTTACGGATCTGCTCTTTTGTGTATTTTCGCCTCAGCCTCCGGATCATGCTGATCCGCATTTGATTTCTGAGTTTGTAGACCGTTTCACTTCCGTTTCGGACAATATCCATGAAATTACCGATCCACTGAATCCTTTCAAGAAGCGATTCTACATCATTGCGTCCGGTGATCATCTCCGCCATATATACGGTAAAATCTTCCACAATTGCAACTTCCATCAGAAATTCCTGTATTGATATTTCCCAGCGGTCATAGACATGATATTCCAGATAATCCCACATCTGGCTCAGTGCCTCTCCCACCATCGTCCGGTATTCTTCATCTGAAAACGGTTTCGTGACATCCTTTTCATCCTGCCCCATACGCATCTGCCAATAGACACTATTTGTGATGCTCCAGCCGATCGGCATACCAACGCAGTATGCTTTTTCTTTTGCCCGCTGTTCTTCACTGAAGATCATCCCGGTCATGGCAATATACTGATCTGCCTGATCTTCATCAAACAGCAGCTCCTGCTCACCGATCACATAGAAGACTTCACGATACCGCACAGCAGTCAGCCACGGCGGTACCGCACAGCGTCCGCTCAAAATCAGCCACACATCCTCACGCTCCACAAGTTCGATGATCACTTCCCGGATCTCCTCAGTATCATTCTGCATCGCCATATCGTGCAGACTGTTGATCACCACGGTTTTCCGCTGCTTGGAAACCTTGATCTCACGCAGTTCCTCCACTGTTACCAAACCAGCGTTAAACAGCGTATATTTCCGGTTCTTCAGATATCGCATGACCAGTTCCGTTTTGCCGCAACCGCTGACCCCATAAATATACGCTGTTATATTCTCTTCATCTGCCGCTTTCAGCCGCCTGATTGCACGGCGGGGTTTTACATAGCAGATTTTCTCCCCTTGCATCATCTCTTCCCACATGCTGTTTTCTGCCAATGCAACACCCCGCTTTCTCTGTTGTTTTACTACGTTTTATGTTTATAAGTTCCTCTTCCCAAGAAAAAGTATAGCAATTTTTCCGTGTTTTGTACACTATCCAAACGGCTAGTTTTTTTCTGAAAAACAGGAAAAATTTACAGGATTGTGAGAGTTACTTTGTAATGGAGCAATTCGCAGGCATCCATTGAAGTCAAAAGTTTTTTATCTCAGTCGAGAAGACTCCCACTTCTGCAAGTGGTGAGTAATAACAAGTCTTTCTCAGTGGGAGTACAATCTCCGACTGAGATAAACGCTCCGCGAGGATGTGCAGTGATTCTGAGAAGAATATGTCAGCTTTCGCTGACCAGAATCACGCACCAAGTCTCACGTGCGTTCGACTTGAATTAATCAGATATTTTTCAGCAATCTCTTTTAATTTCTCCGGTGTCTTTTCATACCATGTGGCAAACACGGTGTTTTCCTGCTGAACGGTTTTTCCAACTTCCATGAGAAAGTCCGGGATATCGCTTTCTTTGATCATGCCCCAGGATTCGCCAAATGCCTCCTGACCCTGTCTGTCACAGCCGTTCACATGAAGCGTAAATACCGGCTCTGTCACACCGTCAATTCTCTTTACTCCGCCGTGGAAACCGATCTTTCCGATCTGATGTGTCCCACAGGATGAAGTACATCCGGAAATATGGATCTGCGGCAGTACACCGTCCGCAAAATCATATTCTTTTGCTGTCTCAACCAGTCTTCTTAAAAGTCCCTGGGAATCACGCACACCAACCTGGCAGATCGTTGCTCCGATGCAGGATACGGAACTTTCGAATAAAGTTTCTGCTCCGTCATCCGTAGCTGCAAGCACTTTTTCTGCTTCTTTTGCCGTCAGGTTGATGATATAGACTGTCTCATCCGGTGAAATGCGGATTTCTGCATCCGATACATTTTTGATGCTTTCATAGATCTCGCCAAACTTTGACACTTTCGGCACACCGCCGATCGGATGATATTTTACTGCATACAGTCCAGGCTGTTTCTGTGCCACGATTCGTTTGTTTTCTGTCTGAAGTTCACCGTCGGCTGCTTTTTCTGTACCGGAAACAGCAAGGTTCAGATCCAGTTTTTCATTTTTCTTTACTTCTTCGAGTTTCTCCAGAAATGCCTTCACATAGCCTTCGCTTCCCAGTTTTTCCTGCATATAACGTGTTCTGGCTTTTCCGCGGTTCTCATAGTTTCCGTATGCCAGGAAGGTATTGACCATCGCCTGCACATAATACAGGATCTGTGACGGCTCTACGTTTTCTGCCACTTTCACACCCATGCGTGGATTGTTGCCCAGTCCGCCCGCACTATATACGGTAAATGTTCCGTCCTCTGCTGCTACAAATCCAAGATCACGGAAGGTCGCATGTGTCACATTGGCCGGAGAATTGGAAAATCCGACTTTCAGTTTTCGCGGCATGGTCACTTTATCTGCGTTTTTCAGAAGATAATCAGACACAGCCTCTGCATACGGCAGTACGTCAAAATATTCTCCCATTTCTACGCCGGAAAGCGGAGAGCACATCACATTTCGCGGGAAATCTCCGCCACCGCCTTTTGTGATGATACCGACATCCACTGCTTTTTCCATGATATCACAGACGCTGTCTTTGTCCAGATCATGCAACTGCACTGCCTGGCAAGTCGTAAAATGTGCTTTGTCCACATGATACTGTTCTACCATCTCTGCGATAAATTTCAGTTTTTCTTTTGTCAGTCTTCCGCCCGGCATACGCAGACGCAGCATGCTTGCCTCGCCGCCTTTCTGGGCATAGCTTCCGTATCCTCCGGAAAATCCTTTGTATTCTTTCACGCTTACTTCTTTCGCATAAAATTTTTCTGTCATCTCCCTGAATTTGGGAAGAGATGCTCTCCATTCCTGAATCAGCTGTTCCATACTTGTTCTCCTCATATTATTTATTCTTTTGTGTTAAACAAATGATGTTATAAAGATACTCCTGAGCAGATTTTCACTCCTGCCACCGCTTAGTGCTCCGTGCAGTTGAAGCGGGGGAATGCTTCTCTGCGATAAAGTTATACAAATTGCTTTTTGCAGAGTAAGACACTCAATTTTACATCACGCTTTCTTTATACCATAATTTCAGTATGTTTCATAGGTATTATTTGAAATTCTTTTAAATTTCTCCGAAAATCATCGGACGTTTCGGTGGTTGCGTCTCGGAAAACCGGTATGCACGCAGGAATCTCTCTTCTGCCTGCCCGGCTTTTTCCTGATCATTTGCATGCAGAACCGCCAGTGTCTCGCCTTTTTCGACATAATCTCCGACTTTCTTTTTCAGCTCCAGTCCTACCGAAAGGTCGATCACACTGTCTTTTGTCTCTCTTCCGCCGCCAAGAAGCAGGGAGCAGACTCCGATTTCATCACACTGGATATGAGAAATATAGCCGCTCTGCGGCGATGGTACTGCAATCTGCATAGAGGCTGCAGGCAGTTTCTCCGGATGAGAAACTTCTTCTCCTGTGCCGCCCTGTGCTTTGACAAATGCTTCCAGTTTTCTAAGTGCATCTCCATTCTGGATGGACTGCCGCAGCATTTTTTCTGCGGAAGCGACATCCTCTGCCTTTTTGCCGGCGATCAGCATCCGGCTTCCGAGTGCCAGAACCAGCTCCGTGAAATCTTCCGGGCCGCTGCCGTTCAAAGTTGCGATCGCTTCCTTTACTTCCAGAGCATTTCCGATTGCATAACCAAGCGGCTGATCCATATCAGTGATCAGTGCATGCATCTGACGCCCTGCATTTTTGCCGATCGTCACCATCTCTTCTGCCAGAGCAAACGCATCTTCTTCGCTTTTCATAAAAGCTCCGCTTCCGGTCTTGACATCCAGAACAATTGCATCGGCACCGGCAGCCAGTTTCTTGCTCATAATCGAGCTGGCGATCAGTGAAAGATTGTCCACGGTCGCCGTCACATCCCGCAGGGCATAGAGTTTTTTGTCAGCCGGAGCCAGATCTGCCGTCTGTCCCATGATCGAAATGCCGATCGTATTGACATTCTTTATAAATGTTTCCACCGGGATTGCCGTTGAAAATCCGGAAAAACTCTCCAACTTGTCGATCGTGCCGCCGGTATGCCCAAGGCCTCTGCCGCTCATTTTCGCTACCGGAATTCCGCAGGAAGCTACAAGCGGAACAAGTGCCAGCGATGTCTTGTCCCCAACACCTCCTGTCGAATGCTTGTCAACTTTAATCCCATGGATTGCCGAAAGATCCAGCCGCTCTCCGCTGTCCGCCATGGCAAGCGTCAGATTTAAGGTTTCCTGTTCATTCATCCCTCGAAAATAAATCGCCATCATCAGTGCAGACATCTGATAATCTGGAATTTCCCCATTTGTATAACTTCGGATCATCCAGTCGATTTCTTCTTTTGCTAATCTTTCCCCATCTCGCTTTTTCCTGATCAGATCATACATTCTCATAATAAAACCCCCAATCTGCGGAAAAAATCTGATATCCTGCACCTCTGCAGTCCGCCGGAAGCTGTATCAGACCAAACGCACAAAACGCCGGCTTTCGCCAGCGTTTTGCTTACTTAGTTAAAATATACCATTTCATCTGCCGGCGGTTCGCACGGTTCTACCTTGCTTGCATACAGCACAGGACCTTTTCCGCGATAAAACTTATCGTATTCAAATGCTACCCTTGCAGTGACCATAACCCACTGTCCATGTTTCAGCTGCGGAGCGATCGGACTCTTACAGATGTAGCCGATCATCTGCATATCATCTGCACAGCAGGTCATCGCTTTTCTTCCCGGCACAAAATAAGGTGCCTCTTTGTTTTTGCTCTTCATGGCACGAGCCTTGAACTTCACCGTTTTCCCCACGTATTTGTCCGGATGGTCATCCATATCCACATAGAAGATACCGTAATCCACATCTTCTATTTCGATAATCGGAGCATCCATATCGTACGGCGTGTTTTCCTCAAACAGGTCGATCAGTTCACCATCCTCATCCTCAAAGCTGATATCACAGGAAGGATTGACAACCTTGATGCCTCTTCGATAATTGGTCAGCGGATCACTTGATTTACAGCGATTGAAGATCACCATATCTGCATTCTGCACCATCTCTGAGAACAGAGACTGCATATTTGCACGGTAAATCTGATAGCTGCTGCCGTCTACGATCACGATCTCCTGAGAAATGCCCCATCCAAGCGGCAGTTTCATCGCACGCAGTTTGTTGACACCCCAGAGCGGATTGTACTCAAGCAGCACTCGCTCCGGATGATATTTGCGATGCAGAACACGGAGGTTCTCAAATGTAAAATCCTCCGGCTCTTCAATCTTCTCGACAACCGTGTTGTATTTCAGAAGTTCTTTCTCGTCGTACTCCTCCTCACCCTCTTCGCAGGTGATCAGAAGTGTTGTTCCTTCTATTTGAAAGTAATCCTGTTTCGCAGTAAAATCCAGAAAAGAAGTTTTGCCGCTCTCCAGGACACCGGTCACAAGATAAACCGGTGTTGAAATATTAAAATCACTCATCTTTTTTTACCTTGTTCCTTATTTCGCAAACCACAGCTGCTCTAATTTTGCTTCATCCAGTTTGGAACCGATCACGCAGATACGTCCTGTGTATTCTGCACTTCCCTCACGGATATCCACTTCTTCCGGAACCATGTCAAAATAAGTCCAGACACCGTCTTCGCTCTCCAGCATACCTTTTGCACGCAGGATCATTCCGTAAGAATCGTCTTCTGACAGAGTTTTCAGAATCTTTTCAATCTCTTCACGGCTGTATTTACGGACGGTTTCCTTACCCCAGCTTGTAAATACCTCATCTGCGTGATGATGCTCATGCTCTTCATGATCGTGGTCATGGCAGCCGCAGGTGCAGCCCTCTCCATGGTCATGATGATGCTCATCGTGGTCATGATCCTCATGATCGTGATGATGCTCATGCTCTTCGTGATCGTGGTCATGGCAGCCGCAGGTGCAGCCCTCTCCATGGTCATGATGATGCTCATGCTCTTCATGGTCATGGTCGTGATGATGTTCATGATCACAGCAATGGTCATGCTCTTCTTCTACATGAGAAAGGTCGATCTTCATTCCTTCGATCGTGTCCAGGATCTTCTGTCCACCCAGATCTTCCACCGGTGTTGTGATGATCGTAGCATCCGGATTCAGTTCACGGATCAGTTCGATGGCAGCTTCGATTTTTTCCGGTGTTGCCTTTTTTGTATCAGTACGGCTCAGAATGATCGTGCCGGCTGCTTCTACCTGATTCTTGAAGAATTCACCAAAGTTCTTCAGATACATTTTGCATTTCAGAACATCGACAACCGTAACGGCACTGTTCAGTTTCACTTCTCCGTCTGCTTCCAAATGCAGATTTTCAACTGCATGGATAACGTCAGAAAGTTTGCCGACACCTGACGGCTCGATCACGATGCGGTCCGGGTGATATTTCTCTACCACTTCTTTCAAAGCAGTTCCGAAATCTCCTACCAGAGAGCAGCAGATGCAGCCGGAATTCATTTCCTTGATCTCGATTCCTGCATCTTTCAAAAATCCACCGTCAATACCGATCTCGCCGAATTCATTCTCAATCAATACCACCTGCTGTCCTTTAAATGCATCCTGTAACAGTTTTTTGATCAGGGTCGTTTTACCTGCACCCAAAAAACCGGAAATAATATCAATCTTTACCATAATAACTTCTACATCTCCTTTATCCATTTCGTCCATCCATCGGACGACATTCTGCCCCGATTATACAACCTGATTTTGATTCTGTAAAGCAGACACCAGATTTGTCAGGCATTCAGAATGGCATTTATTTTCTCATCTTTTTCTTCTTTTGTGATAATGCCCATCTCAAACTGCTGCTCGATTTTTTTGATCTCTTCAAAATTTTCTACTTTTTTCCTGGCAATATTCAACTTCTGCTCATATTCTTCCTTAGAAATAATTTCCATGGCAAGTGCTTTGTCGAGAACGCCTTTTTCCTGTTCAAAAGACTCTTCCGCTTTTGTCTTCTCACGAAGAAGTGTATTCTGTTTTGCTCTCTTCTCTACTTCCGCCAGCTGATTTTCCAGCTCCTTTTTCTTTGCCTGATCCTGTTTGATGATCGTCAGGAAATCAGAAACATCAAACACCGGCTCTTCGTCCTCATCAGATTCTTCTGCAACTTTATCTTCTGCCGGCTCTTCGGATACTTCTTTTTCTTCGTCGATCGTTTCTGCTGTATCTTCTGCTTTCACTTCATCGATGGTTTCATCAGCTGCTTCTTCTTTTGCTTCATCGACCGTTTCAGCTGCTGCTTCTGCCTTTACTTCGTCAATTGCTTCTTCCTTCACTTCATCGATCACTTCTGAAGGTTCTGTTGCTTCGGTTGTTTCAGCTTCGGCTGCTTCATTTTCTGCTGTTTCCGGTTCTGCATCATCCATATCTGCTACAAATTCTGCATATTTCTTTCCGATCTGCAGATACTGTGCATCCATTTCTTTCTCTAATTCACGGATCTGTCTTTTCAGACCGGTGATCTCCATTGTATCCTGTACACTTGTCTCAACAACTGTTTTTACATTGTTTGCTGATGCGGCAATGTTTTCTCCTACATCCTGTACCTTTTTTAAAGCTTTGTCAAAAAATCCCATGATATCAACCCCTGTCTTATTGTGTGTAAATGCACATCGATTCTGCTAAGTAAATATCATCCAAACCGACCAGAATCGCATGCCAAGTCTCGCATACGTTCGACTTGATTTTAGAGTTCTATGTCTAATATAACACACCCGAATCATTCTAACAAGTCCAAAGGCGTACACCGGAGAAAAAAGCACAGCCAATTTTTGATTCCTGAACTCAACACAAATTACGGTCAACAAGTGGGACTTCTCTTTTGTGCAAACTGCACGAAAAAAAGCACCGTCCCCGATGCTCTCTACTTGTCATCCAAAACAGTGCTTTTATAGTGCGCGATCAGGGGTTCGAACCCTGGACACCCTGATTAAGAGTCAGGTGCTCTGCCAGCTGAGCTAATCGCGCATATCTTGTGTTGCGTTACCTCGAACGCAAGATATATTATAATATACGGTTTTACAAATTGCAAGCTTTTTTTTAAGTTTTTTTATAGTTTTTTTAAGAAAGAACACTTGAACTAATTTTCCGTGCCTTTTATAATTAGAAGTAACTCGTTTTTTAAACATTTTATAAGGGGGATGCCCATGAATCTGGAGAAACAAAACAAATCGGATGATGACATCAAGAAAAATAAATTTACGGCCAATAACCGTTATTTTACAATCTGTATTTATACGATGTTTGTCATCTTTTTCGGTGCGATCATCATCAATCTGATCACATCCTGGAACACGACACTGAAAAATATTGAAAAAGGTCTGGCTGTTCTGATGCCGTTTATCATCGGTGCTCTGATTGCCTACATACTGAACCCGGCAGTTGCCCGCTTTTACAAGCTGTTCCGTGATAAATGTAAGATTAAAAGTGATGCTCTTTGTAAGATCCTGGCGATCATCACTGCTTATGTTCTTGTGATCGGCATCATTGTGATCGTACTTTTCGGTGTTATCCCGCAGATTATCACCAGTTTGACGGATCTGGTCAATTTTATTCCGACTGCGGCACAGCAGCTTTATCATTTCTTTGATACTTTAGAAGAGCGTTTCCCTTCGCTGGATACGGAAGTGCTGAGAAATACGATCAACAATGCGATCCCGAACTTTATCAACTATGCGAAGGATTTTGCCGCAAATATGATACCGGCACTGTATTCGATCTCCATGTCCATCCTTAAATGGGTGCTGAACCTCTTTATTGCGATCATGGTTTCCATTTATATGCTGGCTGACAAACGACCTCTGATCAATTCCTGTAAAGCTGTTGTCTATGCATTTGTCCCGGTAAAATATATCCAGCTGATCCTGGATGTTTCTGCAGAAGCCAATCGTCTGTTCAGCAGTTTTATCGTCGGAAAGGCGATCGACTCTACGATCATCGGAGTGCTCTGTTTTGTACTGATGCTGATCCTGAGACTTCCTTATGCCGTGCTGATCAGCGTAATCGTCGGAATCACAAACATGATCCCTTATTTTGGTCCATTCATCGGTGCCATTCCAAGTGCGATCATCCTGCTTTTTATCAGTCCGCTCAAAGCCGTGATCTTTGTTGTCATGGTATTTGTATTACAGCAGTTTGACGGTCTGATCCTCGGACCGAAAATCCTCGGAGATTCTACCGGTCTGAAGCCGCTGTGGATCATCTTCGCCATCACGGTCGGCGGCAGTATTGCCGGGGTCCTTGGTATGTTCCTCGGTGTTCCGGCAGTCGCATTTATACGCTATCTGATCCAGCGTCTTCTCAACCATCAGCTTCAAAAGCGTGACGAATCACTTCCGGAACATCTGCAGCCGTTTGAGTTTGATGGTACAAAGCACTGATATAAAGTAAAAATCTGCTGGCCGCCTGCGGAAAATCGAAAACGTTCCACATCAAAAAATAGTTCGAAACAACATAAGGCGTTTACACCGGAAATTCTCCGCTGTAAACGCCTTCTTTTTATTTTTTCTTTTTTTCATCCCCGATCAGGTGCTTTACTTCCTGAAAAGATTTCTGCATGGTCACCAGTTTCTTGTTCAGCTTTTTCTTTTCATAGACTGCCATGCCAATGCGATCACGAACATTCTGTCTTCGTGCCATTTTTCCTCCACCGAACGAAACGGATAGTCCGGTTTCTATTTCGTTTCTATATAATATGACATCTGTTTACCGGCTGATGATCATTTTATAGATTGGATTTCCCATACTTGAGAATTTTTCTTCGTACTCGGTCATCACGTTGCCTTCATTCATGTTTTCATCATGATGCAGGTCAAAGGTGCAGCCGTCCAAGTTCCAGCCGGCGATCTCCCTTTGTTCCAGTGCAAAATCAAACAGTCCGCGATTATCGGTCTTGAATTCTACTTTGCCATCCGGCACAAGGATCTGGTCATAGCGTGCCAGAAATTCTTTTGACGGCAGTCTGCGTCTTGCATGGCGATCCTTCGGCCATGGATCTGAGAAATTCAGGTAGATCTTTGCCACTTCGTCTTTTGCAAAGATTTCCGGAAGTTCACTGGCATCGATACACAGATAGAGCAGATTCGGCAGGGCTTCTTCTGTCGGAAGCTGCTCTCTTTTCTGTACGGCACGCAGAAGAACGCTCGTATAACGCTCGATTCCGATGTAGTTGATCTGTGGGTTTCTCTTTGCCATCTCAGTGATAAACTGCCCTTTTCCCATCCCAACTTCGATATGGATCGGATTTTCATTTCCAAATACCGTATTCCATTTTCCTTTTTTATCTGCCGCTTCCTTGATTACCCAGTCACAGTTTCTGATCACTTCATCCGCTCCCGGTATATTTCTTAAACGCATTTATTTTCCTCCAATTTTATGTTTGTGCAAGCACATCGTGCTTTCAGGCTTTTGACCCTGGCATTTATGACATTGAGATTTGTCAGTAACTGATGCCATACGGATTGTTCCGTACTGCGTACTCTCACAAGCAAGCTTGCATCGTCTTTTTGACCTTTTGGCCCTGGCATCATATAAATTTTATATACTAGGTATCACTGACTTTCTTCTGAGTTATACCCATGTATTCTATCATATCCATTCTAATTGTGCAAAACAACCATAAAATTTTTTTATTTTTTTGAGAATTTTGCATATGGAAATCAAGTGGAAATCGTGTATAATGTAAGCTGTCAGATGGAGTGAAAAAAGGACTACCTATTATAATAGGTATCTGTAAACATGATTTTACGGTTGTCTGGCAATAATCATATAAGGGCAGAAGTGTCAGGGCAATAAACTTCTGCAGTTTTTTTGTGGGCTGAGCTGTGCTTTTGCATATGTTCAGCTTGAATTTCAAAGCTGCAACTATACTATACTAAAGGAGGGATGCACATGGATCTCGTCATCAAGCGTCTGTCTTCAATCGAAGAGGCCTCAGCCGGTATCATTGAGGCTGCCGAGAACGAAAAGAAGGCACTGGAACAGCAGATGCGTGAACGTATTCAGGCATTTGATGAAGAGGCTGAGAAAGCTACGCAGGAGAAGCTTGATCAGATTCGTTCCAGCTTAAATGAAGAAATGCAAAAAAGTCTTGCCGATCTGCAGAAAGCAACTGAAGATTCGATTCAGGCAATCGAAAATGATTACAATCAGAATCATGAAAAGCTTGCTGCCGGATTGATCGCAAAAATGATCGAGGAGTAAAATTATGGGAAATCTGTTAGCCTACAGCGGTACAGCGACCAAGATTCGCGGTATGCGAAGGAAGCTTCTGACCGCTAAAGATTTTCAGCATCTCGCCTCTTTGACATCCGTTTCCGATGCCATCGGATTTCTGAAAACAAAGTCCGCTTATGCTGGTATTTTCGCAAATTCCAACGAAAATTCCCTGCACCGCGGAGAGATCGAGAAAATGCTCACAAACGCAATCTACACGGATTTCCAGAGTATCTACCGTTTCGCAACCATACATCAGCGTAAAATCCTGGATCTGTACTTCCGCAGATACGAGATCGGACTTCTGAAAACCTGTATGCGAATGGTATTTGACCACAGAGATGTTGAATTGAATTTCGATATTTTCAAAGATTTCTTTGAAAAACACTCGGACATCAATTTGACCGCTCTTTCCAACTGTAAAACTCTGGATGAGTTTGTAAGCCTTCTGAAAGGAAGCATCTACTATCGTCCTTTATCTCTTCTCTCCGGTCTGTCCGAACCTACTTTGTGGGATTACGAGATGGCACTTGACCTGTGCTATTTCAAATGGTTCTGGGACAGCCGCAAAAAGGTTCTGACTCGTGACGAAGAAAGAATCTTTATGGACGATTACGGTGTCAAAATGGATTTGCTGAACATACGTTGGATTTATCGTTCCAAGCATTTTTACAACATGAGCAATGCGGACGTCTATGCACATCTGATCGGTATCCAATACCGTCTTCAGACCTCTCAGATCAAAGAGATGGTCGAAGCTACAACTACAGATGAACTGACCGCAGCCATCAGAAATACTTACTACGGACGACATTTCCCGGAGGAAGCAAAACTTTCACTGGACGATGCCTATTATCAGATCCGTTATCGTGTTCAGCGTAAGAACGCAAAGGAGGATCCATTCTCCATTGCAGTTATCATTTCATATCTCTATGAGAAAGAACATGAGGTTGACGACCTCACAACCACGCTTGAGTGCATCCGATACGGTCTTCCGACCAGTGAGACGCAAAAATATATTTCAAATCTGAAAAGGGGGTGTAATCGTTGATTGAGAAAATGAAATTTCTGAGCGTTACCGGTCCGAAAGAAGACATCGACCGTGTGGTGAATGACTATTTATCCAAATACGAAATTCATCTGGAAAATGCTCTTTCTGAGCTTAAGACTGTCAAGTCTCTTCGTCCTTATATTGAGATCAATCCTTATAAAGACAAGCTTACAAAAGCAGAAGAATTCGCTTCCATGCTCGGTACGGATAAAAATCAGGAAAACCCAACCGGCACTATTTCGATTGAAGAAGCTTCTGAGACTCTCGCAACTCTGGAAAGCAAATTTTCTGATATTTATACAAGAACCAATGCTCTGGAAGCAAAGAAGGAAGATCTGAAAGCTTCTTATGAACGTTTAAGACCGTTCCTTGGATTCGATTTTGATATTCACAGCGTACTGCAGTTTAAGTTTATCAAATATCGTTTCGGTAAGATCACACGCGATTACTACAAAAAACTGGAGCACTATGTCTACGAAAATCTGGACACCGTGTTCTATCGCTGCAGCGAAGATGAGCAGTATGTATGGGGTGTTTACTTTGTGCCGGCGGGCAGAGCCGGACAGATCGATGCCGTATTTTCTTCCCTGCACTTTGAACGCATCCACCTTCCGGATGAATACGAAGGTATTCCACAGGAAGTCGGTACAAAACTTCAGTCTGATATCCATGATCTTGATGTCCAGCTTCAGGAGTGCCGTGAAGAAAGTGCGAAACTGCTCAACGAGTACAAAAACAAAGTCCTGCTTTGCAGAGACAAATTCCGTTCACTCACTTCAAACTTTGATGTGCGTAAACTTGCAGCCTGCACAAAAGAAGGTAAACAGGTCTTCTACATTCTGTGTGGCTGGATGACGGAAAGCGATGCCGCTCGTTTTGAAAAAGACGTAGCCGATGACAAGAATCTGTTCTGTCTGATCGAAAGCAATGAAGATCAGGATAAAGACAGCACACTGACACCGCCTACCAAATTGAAAAACCCTGGTATCTTCCGTCCGTTTGAATTATTCGTTCGTATGTACGGTCTTCCGTCTTACAATGAGATCGACCCGACCATCTTCGTAGCACTGACCTATTCCTTTATTTTCGGTGCCATGTTCGGTGATGTCGGTCAGGGACTCTGCCTGGTGATCGGCGGTGCCCTGCTCTACCATTTCAAAAAAATGGAACTCGCAGCATGCTTAAGCAGTGCCGGAGTCTTCTCTACGATCTTCGGTTTCCTGTTCGGCAGTTTCTTCGGTTTTGAGGATGTCATACCTGCACTCTGGATGCATCCGAAGGATGCAATGACAACGCTTCCGTTTATCGGTACTATGAACACCGCTTTCGTTGTTGCCATCGCATTTGGTATGTTCCTGATCCTGACAACGATGGTTCTGCATATTATCAATGCAGTCCGCAGAAAAGATGCTGAGAACATCTTCTTTGATACAAACGGTATCGCCGGTTTTGTATTCTACGGTGCGATCGTTGCAGTCGTTTTCTTATTTATGACAGGTCATGCCATCCCGGCAGCCGGTGTTCTGGTGGTTATGTTCCTCATTCCGCTGATCCTGATCGGCTTCAAAGAGCCGCTCGGTAAACTGGTCGAGAAAAAAGCAGATGCTATGCCAAAAGAAAAAGGCATGTTCCTTGTAACTGCATTTTTCGAACTGTTTGATGTATTACTGAGCTACTTCTCCAACACGCTGTCTTTCGTGCGTATCGGTGCTTTCGCCGTCAGCCACGCAGCTATGATGGAAGTAGTCCTGATGCTTGCCGGAGCCGAATCCGGAAACATCAACTGGATCGTTATCGTACTTGGTAACGTTTTTGTATGTGCAATGGAGGGTCTGATCGTTGGTATCCAGGTACTTCGTCTGGAATACTACGAAATGTTCAGCCGTTTCTATAAAGGCGAAGGACATCCATTCACACCATTTGTTAAAAAATCCGTTGATTAACATTTAAAAGCAAAATAACGGAAATAAAATATTTTATATTTGTGAGTTCATAATCACACACGATTAAGGAGGAAATTACTATGTCAACTATTACAAAATTCATTTTTATCGCAGCACTGCTTCTGAGCATCGTCGTACCAACCGCAGCATTTCTGATCGGTGAAAAGAACCGTGGACGCTTCAAAACCACACTTGGCATCAACTGCTTCCTCTTCTTTGGAACCATGGCTCTTGCCGTTATCATGATCTTCACAGGCGACGGTTCTGTAGCACTGGCAGCTGATACTGCTTCTGCATCTGCAAGCGGTCTGGCAGCTGGTATGGGTTATCTGGCAGCTGCACTGGTAACCGGTCTTTCCTGTATCGGTGGTGGTATCGCCGTTGCAAACGCAGCAAGTTCTGCTCTGGGTGCTATCAGTGAAGACGGAAGCATCTTTGGTAAATCCATGATCTTCGTAGCCATGGCCGAAGGTATCGCTCTGTACGGTCTGATCATCTCCTTCATGATCCTTGGTAAACTTTAATTTCCTGTTCGCATATCAGGAGGCAATTAATTTATGAAAATGTTCTTAATCAGTGATAACGTCGATACTCTGACCGGCATGCGTCTGGCAGGCGTAGAAGGCTGTATCGTGCACGAACGTGCGGAACTTCGTAAAGCACTGGAAGACGCGATTGCCAATAAAGAAAACGGTATTATTCTCCTGACCGAAAAATTCGGTCGGGAGTTTCCGGATATTATTGATGATGTCCGCTTAAACCGCCGTCTTCCACTTCTTATCGAAATCCCTGACCGCCACGGTACCGGCCGCAAACCGGACTTTATCACTTCCTATGTAAGCGAAGCAATCGGAATAAAATTATAAAGAAGGTGAGATATTTTGACTACGGAAGAAAAGCTTAAATATTTTGAAGAATCTTCTCTGGAAGAGGCCAGAAAACAGGCTTCTGCCATGATCGAAGAATATAAAGTAAATCTGGACAAGGTAGAAAAAGAACACAAAGCAACCACACTTCGCCAGTCTGATTTACAGTTAAAAACAGAAAGCGACAATCTGAAGAGAAATAACAATATGGCTCTTTCCAAAGAGCAGCTTCAGATCAAGCGTAAGATCACACAGAAACAGAATGAACTGAAAGAAAAGCTTTTTGTCGAAGTAAAACAGCTGCTTGAAGATTACATGACTACTTCAGCATATCAGCAGCTGCTGATCAAACAGATCAAAAACATTCAGAAAGAGGCCGGTTCCGGAAAACTGATCCTTTACATTGACCCTGCAGACTCCGACAAACGTTCCAGTCTCCAGGTCGCAACCGGAGCTCCTGTTACCGTTTCTGAATATTCCTTTATGGGCGGCACAAGAGCCGTTCTTCAGGATCGCAACATCCTGATCGACAATTCTTTCGCTTCCAAACTGGAAAAGTTAAAAGCAGACTTCTCATTTAACGGAGGTGCTACAAATGCATAAAACAGGTACTATTTACGGCATTAACGGTCCTGTTATTTACCTGAAAGGCAACACAGGATTTCAGATGGCTGAAATGGTCTACGTCGGAAAAGAACGTCTGGTAGGCGAAGTTATCCGTCTGACAAACGATATCACGACCATTCAGGTCTTCGAGGAAACCACAGGACTTCGTCCTGGTGACCCGGTAGAAGCTACCGGCGATGCTATTTCCGTAACACTTGGCCCTGGTATCCTCAACAATATTTTTGACGGTATCGAGCGTCCGTTAAGTGAGATCGCAAAATCCTCCGGTAAATACATCAGCCGTGGTGTCAGCGTTGATTCTTTGGATACGGAGAAAAAATGGCAGACACATATCACCGTAAAACCGGGTGAATTTGTTTCTGGCGGCACGATCATCGCAGAAGTTCAGGAAACACAGGCAATCGTCCACAAATCCATGGTTCCTCCGAACATTTCCGGTACTGTGCTGGAAGTTGCAATGGATGGAGAATACACGATCAACGAACCGATCGTAACCGTTCAGCTTGCAAACGGAAAAGAAGAAAAACTGACACTGGCCCAGAAATGGCCGATCCGTGTTCCGCGTCCGACTGCTGCAAGATTCGCAGCAAGCAAACCGCTGATTACCGGACAGCGTATCCTCGATACTCTGTTCCCGATCGCCAAAGGTGGTACTGCTGCTATCCCTGGCGGTTTCGGTACCGGAAAAACCATGACACAGCATCAGATCGCCAAATGGTCCAACGCCGACATCATCATCTACATCGGCTGCGGTGAGCGTGGTAACGAGATGACACAGGTTCTGGAAGAGTTCTCTGAACTGGTTGACCCAAGAAGCGGCAAACCTCTGATGGATCGTACTACTCTGATCGCCAATACTTCCAACATGCCGGTAGCTGCCCGTGAGGCTTCTATCTATACCGGTATCACACTGGCTGAGTATTACCGCGATATGGGTTACGACGTTGCGATCATGGCAGACTCCACTTCCCGTTGGGCTGAGGCACTTCGAGAGCTGTCCGGACGTCTGGAAGAAATGCCTGCAGAGGAAGGTTTCCCTGCTTACCTGGCATCCCGCCTTTCCGCTTTCTACGAGCGTGCCGGCATGATGCAGACCTTAAACGGCTCCGAAGGAAGTGTTTCCATCATCGGTGCGGTTTCCCCTCAGGGCGGTGACTTCTCCGAACCTGTCACACAGAATACCAAACGTTTCGTACGCTGCTTCTGGGGACTGGATAAATCCTTGGCATATGCAAGACATTTCCCGGCTATCCACTGGCTGACCAGTTACAGTGAATATGTAAATGACCTGGCACCATGGTACCGTGACAATGCCGACAAGAATTTCGTAGACGAACGAAATCAGCTGATGGCGATCCTGAACCAGGAAAGCAACCTGATGGAGATCGTAAAACTGATTGGTAGTGATGTACTTCCGGATGACCAGAAACTGACACTGGAGATCGCCAGAGTCATCCGTCTGGGATTCCTTCAGCAGAATGCATTCCACAAAGACGATACCTGTGTTCCGATCCGCAAACAGTTCCTGATGATGGACCTGATCCTGTATCTGAACACAAAGGCAAAAGCCCTGGTTACCATGGGTATGCCGATGTCCATTTTGAAAGAAAGCAACATTTTTGACCGCATCATTTCCGTGAAATACGATGTTCCAAATGACCGTCTGGATATGTTCGATGACTACCGCAAAGAAGTCGATCGTTTCTATGACGAAGTACTTGAAAAGAACGCTTAGGAGGAAAAGAAATGTCAATAGAATATTTAGGCCTGAACGAGATCAACGGCCCTCTGGTCGTTCTGGAAGGCGTGCAGAATGCCTCCTTTGAAGAAATCGTAGAGATCGTTGTGGATAACAACGAAAAGAAACTCGGTCGTATCGTAGAGCTCTACGAAGACAAAGCCGTTATCCAGGTATTTGAGGGAAATGAAGGTATGTCCCTTAAAAATACCCACACAAAGCTGACCGGACATCCGATGGAGCTTGCCGTATCACTGGACATCCTCGGCCGTACCTTCAATGGTATCGGACAGCCGATCGATGGTCTGGGTGATATCTATCCGGAAGCACACATCAATGTAAACGGTCTGCCGCTGAACCCGGTTACCCGTGAATATCCGCGTAACTACATTCGTACCGGTATTTCCGCGATCGATGGTCTGACCACTCTGATCCGCGGACAGAAGCTTCCGATTTTCTCCGGAAATGGTCTGCCACATGACCGTCTGGCAGCTCAGATCGTAAAACAGGCTTCTCTGGGTGATAATTCCGATGAAAAATTTGCGATCGTTTTCGCAGCTATGGGTGTTAAATATGACGTAGCAGAATTCTTCCGCAAGACTTTCGAAGAAAGCGGTGTTTCTGACCACGTAGTTATGTACCTGAACCTGGCAAACGACCCGGTTGTAGAGCGTCTGATCACACCGAAGGTTGCCCTCACCGCAGCAGAGTATCTGGCATTTGAAAAAGGCATGCACATCCTGGTTATCTTAACCGATATGACATCCTTTGCAGAGGCCATGCGTGAGGTTTCTTCCTCAAAAGGTGAGATTCCTTCTCGTAAAGGTTATCCTGGATACCTCTACAGTGAACTGGCTACAATCTACGAACGTGCCGGTATCGTAGAAGGCGTCGAAGGTTCTGTAACACAGATCCCGATTCTGACTATGCCGAATGATGATATTACACACCCGATCCCTGACCTGACTGGTTACATCACCGAAGGTCAGATCGTACTGGATCGTCAGCTGCACGGACAGGCAATCTACCCGCCGATCAACGTACTGCCTTCTCTGTCCCGTCTGATGAAGGACGGTATCGGTGCAGGTTACACAAGAGAAGATCATCAGGATGTTGCAAACCAGTTATTCTCCTGCTACGCAAAAGTTGGAGATGCAAGAGCCCTGGCATCCGTTATCGGTGAGGACGAACTTTCTCCTCTGGATAAAACCTATCTGAAATTCGGACAGGCATTCGAGCATACCTTTGTCGGACAGGGCGAGGACGAGAACCGTTCTATCGTTGAGACTCTTGATCTTGGCTGGAAACTTCTGCGTATGCTGCCAAGAGAAGAACTTGACCGTATCGATACGAAGATCCTGGATAAATATTATAACGAATAGAGGTGAGCCTATGGATCCGAATACCTTCCCTACGAAGGGCAATTTAATTCTGGCAAAAAACTCCCTCGCACTTGCCAAACAGGGCTATGTGCTGATGGACAAAAAAAGAAATATTCTGATCAGGGAACTTATGGGACTCATCCAGCAGGCCGAATCCATTCAGAAAGAAATTGATTCTACCTTCCGCATGGCATATGCTGCACTGCAGATGGCAAACATCAAACTGGGTATCAGCCTTGTGGAAGAAATCTCCTACTCCGTACCGGTTGAGGATTCGATCCGCATCCGCACAAGAAGTATCATGGGTACGGAGATCCCCCTGGTAGAAGCTGATACCAGACCTGCTTTCCCGACTTACGCTTACTACAGTACAAACATTGCACTGGACCAGGCAAAAGCCTCATTTGAAAAAGTAAAGCAGCTTTCCATCAAGCTTTCCATGATCGAAAATTCAGCTTACCGGCTGGCAAACAATATCAAAAAAACCCAGAAGCGTGCCAACGCTCTGAAAAATATTACCATCCCACGTTATACCGTTCTTACAAAAGACATTCAGAATGCACTGGAAGAAAAAGAGCGTGAAGAATTCACCCGACTGAAGGTCATCAAAAGAATGCAGAGCAAGAAGGCTTAACAAGTGGATTTCCCGAACCTGGCGGACAATTTTTTGTCCCCTGGGTTCTGTCTTTTTTCTCCCACAGTTCTCTCATATTTCAGACGTAAAATCTTTATTCAGGCAGAACACACTTAAGACCCGGAATGTGATCTCGGTCAGGTCTGCTGACATTTACCTGTCAGAATATGTGTTTTCTCTTGACTTTCTAAGCTAAATCTTGTAAAATTCTTATGTAATAATTTTGTAATATATTTAACATGATTTCAAAATCTTGATCTTCATGATTTTTAAAAGGAGCAATTTATGAAAAAGCAGATTATCGTTACCATGCTTTTAGCAGCAGCACTTGGCACAGTCAGTCCTTCTATGAAAGCGGAAGCAAAGTGGAGGGCAGATGCAAACGGCCGCTGGTATACCATCAAGGCTGCACCGGGCTACGCTGTTGGCTGGAAGCAGATCGGTAAATATACTTACTATTTTGAAAAAAACAAATACGCCGTAACCGGCTGGAAATTGATCGATAAAAAATGGTACTATTTTGATATAAAAGGCAGGCTGCTCGCCAATCGCTGGGTAGATGGATATTATCTTTCTGCTGACGGCTCCATGGCTGCAAGCACTGTCATTACCTCCGGGGATCAAAGTTACACGATTGATGCAAACGGAAACATTGTCAGGGATCCTTCTTCTTCAGACGGTTCTGACATCCTGATTCCCGGCGTGACGGAAAACAAAAATACCTGGGTAGAGAATGATGGTAAGTATTATTACTACAACTACAAAGGTAAACTTGCAAAAGGCTGGCTGCGTATCCGTGACAAAACTTATTATCTTAATACCGAAACTGGAGAACGTTACAGTGGCTGGCTCAAATACAACGGCAAATATTATTACTTTGATGCTGAAACCGGCCTGATGCTGAAAGGCTGGAACAAGATCGGCAACTATACATACTTCTTTAAAACAGACGGTTCTGCACCGAGAAAGTGGAAAAAGATCAAAGGCAAATATTATTACTTCGGTAAAAAGGGCCGTATGTACACCAACAGAATCATCAGCAAAAAGTATTATGTAAATGCCGCCGGTGAACGTACTTATGGTTTCGCTCAGATCGGTGCCGACACTTACTATTTCCATCCGACAACCGGAAAGATGATGACCGGCTGGGTACTGGTTGGCAGCAAATATTATTACTTTGATGCAAACGGTAAAATGGTCACCGATACCTGGATCGGCAAACGCTACCTGAAATCAAACGGTCAGATGGCAAAAAGCTGCTGGGTAGGTGCTTACTATATAAACAAAAAGGGAAACCGTACCAGAAAGACACGTTCTACCGGAATCTGGACACAGAAAGGCAAAACCTACTTCCTGGATTCCAATTACCAGAAAGCAAAAAACCAGTGGGTCGTTTCTGCAAGTGGCAGATATTATTATACAGATGAGAACGGCATTGTCCTCACCAACCAGTGGGTAGGCAATTATTATGTAGGAGAAACTGGTGCAAGAGTCACCAGCCAGAAACTGCAGATTGATGATAAGACTTACTATTTTACTTCCGACGGAAGCAAAGCAACCGGTATTGTTACCCTGAACGGCAAAACCTATTTATTTGACCGTAACGGAGTCATGGTTACAGGATGGTATAATAACAGCGTCGCAACGTTCTATTTTCTTCCGACAACCGGTGAAATGGTCAAGAGCCAGATCATGATCATTGACAACGTATTCTACTCTTTCGATGCAAATGGATATATGACTGACCAGAATGCTTCCGATTCCGATCTGACATTCGGTTCCAAAATTGCAGCTTATGCGACTCAGTTTATCGGAAATCCATATGTTTACGGCGGAACCAGCCTGACAAACGGTGCAGACTGCTCCGGTTTTACGCAGTCCGTCATGAGCCATTTTGGCATCAAGATCCCTCGTACCGCCGACCAGCAGGCAATCGGCTACGATGGCACAACAACCAAATATGCTACCGCAAAAATCATTTCCATCAACAATATCCAGCCCGGAGATCTGGTATTTTATTACCAGCCAATCTCACACGTTGGGCTTTACATCGGAAACGGGCTGATTGTACACGCCTCTACAGAGGCAGCTTACCCGGTGGGCGGTATTAAGACCTCACCATTTGACTTTGCTACGATCCGTGCGATTGTACGCTACTGGTAAGCAAATGCAGAGAGGTTTTAGAATGTGCAAATGAACGAATTCCTCGAAGGCACGCTCTCGCTACCTCACATTGGCAACGGTACATAACCGACCAAAATACGGTCGCTAAGTACCGGCCATGTTCGAGTACCTTCTTAGGAATTGTTCATTTTGCACATTGCCAAAAGTTCCTGGCTTGCCAGGAGTCGCTTAAGCGGAACAGTCCTTCAGGCCAAATTACAAAACACGAAAAAACAGAGACACTGTAACGGTAGTAAATTTCCGTCACTGTGCCTCTGTCTTTTTTGTTTTGTACACAAGAAAGTTGATGCGGAAGGCTTTGGTTCTAAAACCTGTTTGCGTACACTGGCGGTGTGGAAGGCTGTTTCCTGCCAGCGTGTAAAATATGATATGAAGTGTTTTTAAAAACTATGGCCGTTCAAAAACGTACAGCAATGTGCAAAATGAACAATTCCCAAGAAGGCACTTTTACGTGCCCTTCGGGGAATTCGTTCATTTGCACATGCAATACTGTTCATTTGTAAACAGTATTTTAAAACACCTGACATTTCCATTCCTTACACCTGCCAGGAAACCAACGGTCAATTTTTATTTTACTTTTACCGTTACGATCGCTTTCTTCTTTCCGGCTTTGACCGTAATCTTCGCTGTTCCGGCTTTCTTGGCTTTCACCACTCCTTTTGCATTTACAGTAGCTACTTTTTTATTGCTGCTGGTAAATGTTACTTTATCGGAAGCGGTGATCGGCTGAAGCTCTGCTTTGATTTTATAGCTCTTCTTTTTCTTTAAAGTAATCTTCTTTTTGTCCACTGTAATTTTCTTTACGGCAACTTTCTTTTTCTGTACTTTTACGTTGAATGAAGTACTGTAACCGCTGGCAAGTGTTACCGTAATTTTTGCTGTTCCGATCTTCTTTCCTTTGATCGTACCATTCTTAGAAACGGTTGCTGTTTTTGTATCACTGCTCTTATAAGAAACAATCCTGTCAGTCGAAGGCATTCTTATGGTTTTTATTTTGTAAGAGCTTTTCACTTTCAATGGAACCGTCACATCCGACTTCACATTCAATTCCACGTATGGTGTCTGTGCAACTTCCAGTGGAACATACGTATCTGCTTTTGCAAAACATGCACCAAAAACACTGGATTTTCCATAGTGATCAGCAGTTAAAATATACTGCTTTCCTTTTTCCAGCTTGCAGTTCAGTGTACCGATCGCCATTCCTTTCGACTGATATCCGCTGGCTGTTTTTTCGTATACACGGAACCAGCAGGACTTCTGCCAGTAGTCTGCACCATATCCGGTGACGCTCACATAGTAAGCACCGCTTTTATCCGGTGTAAACCAATAATACGCAGTTTCTCCGTCCGTGTACTTTAAAGAAGGATAGGATTTTTTCATATCCAGTTTGTTGGAGCTGTTCAGTGACAGGTCACGTATCGTGATCGGATAACCAGTTCCTGTCAATTTCTCCTTCTCTCCATTATCACTGTTTATGGATAACGTTTTCAGAGACACTCTGACCTGGTAATTTCCCTTTGCACCAGCCATACCCGGATTGTTTACAACATTTGATATATCATTCCCGTTTGCATCCAGAAACATAACATTAAATGCATATTTATAATCATCTGTAAGAGAAAAAGCAGTACCATTATCCCAATCAAACGAATAAGTCTTTGTGCCATTTTCATATTCGACTGTCAGTTTCGCCCCATCCGGGGAAATGGTTTCAAAATCTGCATTGTAGAAAACATCTCTGGCATTTGCTTTCTGCAGGGTAACGTTTTTAATATCTGGAGCTTTGCGGAAGGTGATCGTACCCGTTCCCTGCACCTGTCCATCTACAGAATCCTGCAGTTCCAGACAGAATGTATAAGATTCTGTATTGTTCAGCTTTTCTGCAAAATACAGTGCATCGGAAGAGTAATCATCCAGTACGTGAATGTTCATATTTTCCGGGAAATTAAGATCAACATAATAATATCCTGTTTCTTCCGGTGTAAACGTGAAATAATATTTCTGTCCGACCTGTGAGAAACTTCTGGTGTATGTCTGGTTCAGTACCAGTGGCACTTCCAGTTCATCACTCTGTGCCTGTACAGAAGCATCTGTGCTGTTTGCTGTATTTACATCGTCTGTTACATTTGCAGTTTCTGTCAGTTTTTCCGTATCTGCCAGTTCTGCTGCCTGTGCTGTTACACCTATTGTGCCGGCGGCAATCACTGCTGCCAGCAATATTCCATAATATTTTTTCTTCATCTGAACCTCCTGATTCTTTTACTTCTTATTTTCATTTATTACTTTTGACAATCATCAGTATACTACATCTTAGAAACTCCCTGTAATATCTTTGGTTCTATCTCCTTTCTCAGGTCTTCCGTCTTTTTTCCTGTTCTGGTTGCTGTAAAAAATCCCCCCTGAGATATTCCGGCAGCATCAGGTACAACACAACTGCTGTCAGGATTTTCCAAAAGGGGATTCTATATCTGCAAATCAAATTACATCATTTTACTTTTACCTTGCATTTTGCTGTTATTTTTCCGGATTTTACAGTGATCACCGCTGTTCCCTTTCCGTCGTAGGCTGTATGATAACACACCATTCTGAAAAATTATGTTCTTTTTTTGGAATGGACTCCTCTTTCTTCAGACCGCACTTCACGCAGGTAACTCGCTGAATTCCTGCGTCTTAAAGTCAGATGCATTCCATTCATCCTCTGTTCCGATGTAACGTACTGCGAGCAGAGAAGTGAGATCTGTAACAAGCTTCGTTCCAACTGTTGTCACTGTTTTCGGGAACGTAATATACTGCAAAGAACCACATGCCGCAAATGCTACGGCTGCTGCAAGCATCGCCGCAAAAAGTTTTTTTCGTCTCATAATATTTTCATTCTATTTCTTATAAGATCCCCCCATATAGCAAAATTATAACGTAACAATATCCTGTTTTCAATCATATATCAGCGACATTCTTGTACTTAAGAGGATTATGCCATGGGCAAATTATAATTTTCTGATAATTCACTCATTTTTTATAAGTATACAAATATGCGATTTTTCACTTTTTTGACGTTTGAAAACATCACTTATCATTTCTTCACAAAACGTGCGTTTGTTTTTTGGAATTTATAAACACTACCTTTGTGCACAAAAAATGTGGATAATGTTGATAACTCAGTGTATAACTCTATTTTTCAGCAAATTCGACATTTTTCACTGTGGATAACTCGTGCGTGAATCCACATGAATTTATCCACACTCTGTTTATATCTCAAATCTTTTGTGCATTTTGCCAAACAGCTTTTTTTATTGTTTTTCTATTTAATTAGAATTGTCTTAATCAGCGTGTAAATATTTAAAATTATCTAATTATTTCATCTTAATTCCAGAAGACTTCCGCTTCCGCAAACAATGTGCAGCAAATCTATCTTATCATCCTTCAACCTTCAATTAAGATAAACACTCCGCAGAAACGCAGTATTTTTCCTTATAACGTAAGAAGGGAGCGTTCTTGCGAACACTCCCGTTTTAGTTCTCTGTTCAATTAATCTTATTCTTAAAAGTAACTTCTTGCTGCACAAGCGGTTCTGTAATCTACGCTTGATACGATGATACCGGTCTGTTCGTTACTTGCGTGAACAACCTGACCATTGCCGATGTACATGGATACGTGTCCGATACCGCTTCCGTTATCATAGAACAACAGATCGCCCGGCTGTAAATTGCTCATATCTACTGCAGTACCGCCGCCTGACTGAGATGCAGCTGTACGTGAAATGCTGATTCCGAAGTTTGCCAGGACAGACTGTGTAAATCCAGAGCAGTCTGTTCCGTTTGTCAGGCTTGTACCACCATATACATATGGATTACCAACAAACTGAAGTGCATAGTTTACAACGCTCTGTCTGAGAGAATCAGAACTGCTTGCATTTGACTGTGGAACATCTCCGGTATAGTCAGAACCCGATGGTGCAGAGCTGTCTGTCGTTGTACTTCCGGTGGTATCACCTGTTGTATAATCCGGCGTTGTCGTTGTATCGCCTGTGCCGTAATCCGGAGTAACGGTAACATCACCTGTGCTGTAATCTGGTGTTGTTGTCGCATCACCTGTCGTGTAGTCCGGTGTTGTTGTCGTATCACCTGTTGTGTAATCCGGTGTTGTCGTTGTATCCGTTGTTGTGGACGGTGCCTGTGTTTCCTGCTGTGTCTGATCACCTGTCCAATTCTGATTCTGCTGCTGAGATGCCTGTGCCTGCTGCTGTGCTGCATACGCTGCTTCTGCTTCTGCTTCTGCCTGCTGGCGTGCTGCTTCCGCTTCTGCTGCTGCCTGTGCCTCTGCAGCTGCCTGATACTGTTCAGCCATATATGCTGCATACTGTGCTTCATCTGCAGAACTTACTGCGGTAGAAGCGATTTCCTGTACGTTATAATCTAATTCCTGCTCAGATGCAAGCTGTTTTGCTTCTGCCGCTGCTACGATTGCTTCCTGTGCTGCATATGCTGCTTCGTTTGCATCCGCATTGTTCATCGCATTGATTGCTGCTTCTTTCATCTGATCTGCACGATCCAGAGCACTCTGTACTGCCTCTTCTCTTGCTGTACTCGTTTCGATGGATTCTGCCTCTACAAATTTTGTTTCACAGTCTACATAGTCGCTGGAAACATATCCAACTACGTCATTATCAACTGCTACTTTTACCCAGCCGTCTTCCTGATCAATAACCTGAAGCTGCTGTGAGTCTCCAACCAGTGCGATAACATCGGAATCAGTGCTTGCTTTCTTACGAACCATCAGAGTCTCTGTATTTACCGTAGCTACATCATCTCCGACTTCTGCTGCCAGCTCTTCTGCCTGTGCACCTGTTACAAAATAATCTTTGCTTACATATCCTGTAACATCTCCGGATTTGATCAGGTACCAGTCACCTGTCTGACCAATGATCTCTGCTGCTGAATTGTTATATAACTTTCCAACGATCTGACCTGTCTCTGTGCTTGCTTCATCACGAATATTTACATATTCATCAACCTGAGCAATTACCAGACTGTCATAACCGGTTGCAATCACTTTTTTTGTTTCGGAATTTTCCTTCTTTTCCTGACTTGCAATGATCTCAGCTCCGATTCCTGCTAATGGCATCTCCCCTGCTGCAAAAGCGGTAAGACCGGTGCTTGCGAAAATAACGCTTCCTGCAAGACAACATGCAGTGACTTTTACTACTCCTCTTTTCATTACTTATATCTACCTCCATGTATTGAAAACACTGTGTAATTTTCATTTATTACAAAACTGTTACATTTTTTACACGCTAATCATAACAAACCGGAGGTGTTTTGTCAACAGTAATTAATATCTTTTATAAGGATTTCATACATTTTTCAAATATTTTTTCACAGATATGAAGCCGTATTTGACTTTAAAAGAGGCTCTGCAAATTATTTTATACTTCTGCAATTCACGTATATTCCGCTTTGTTCCGGATATTAGCATTAAATACCGTGCTGAACGGACTCTACTGCATTTGCACCATCTGCTGCGGCTGTAATAATCTGACGTAACATTTTTGTACGCACATCACCGGCTGCAAAGATTCCCGTAACATTTGTGACACAATTTTCATCTGCCACGATATAACCTGCCTCATCTTTTTTAATTTCATCCGGAACCATGTTCGTATTTGGTTTCATACCGACAGCTACAAACACACCATCCACAGGAAGATGTTTCTTCGCACCTGTTTTCTTATTTTCAATAAACAGTGCCTCTACCTGATCTTCACCGCAGATTTCATTGACAACGGTATCCCAGATAATCTCCACATTCGGCAGAGCCATTAATTTCTTTTGCAGACTCTTTGCCGCACGCAGCTCATCTCTTCTGTGGATCAGATAAACTTTCTTGCATCCTCTTGCAAGAAACAGGGCATCTCCGACTGCCACATCTCCGCCTCCTACTACGGCAACCGTTCTTCCCTTGAAAAATGCACCATCACAGGTCGCACAATAAGAAACACCCATGCCAGCCAGCTCTCTTTCACCCGGAACGCCCAGTTTTCTGTGGCTTGCCCCCGTACTGATGATAATATTTTTTGCATAAAAATCACCTTCGTTTGTACGCACCGTTTTCTGTGTTTCTTCTATTATAATGTCTTTTACTTCTGCAATCTGAAATTTCGCTTCCAGTGCATCCGCATGAGAACGGAATTTCATGCCAAGCTCATATCCATTCATTCCCGGCAGTCCCGGATAATTATCCACCTCTGCCGTGTTCACTACCTGTCCTCCACTGATATATTCCTTTTCCAGAACCAGAGTATCCAGTCCCGCTCTCTGGGCATAGATCGCAGCACTTAAACCTGCAGGGCCCGAACCAATGATGATCAGATCATATGTTTTTTCCATTGTATTTCCTCCTGATATCCATTATTTTCCTGTTGCTTACCGTATATTCCTGAAATGCTATCCGATATTAGTATAGTCAATCTTTTTGTAAAATAAAAGCATTGACAAACGGTTTTTTTTAGATTATTATAATAATAACTATTACTAATATTATGATATCAGGATTAACTTGAAATTTTTAAGCTTGGCATCATTTATCTAAAGGAGAACATTATGGCAGTTTTAAAGTACAGTAAACAGCGAGAAGCCATCCGGGATTTTCTTGCTCACTCGGAAGAACATCCGACTGCTGATATGGTTTACATGAATTTGCGGGAGAGCTTTCCAAATATCAGTCTCGGTACGGTTTACCGCAATCTGTCCCTGCTCTCTGAGACCGGACAGATCCTCAAGTTAAATATGCGAGATAGTGCTGATCGTTTCGATGGCAGGATCACACCACACGATCACTTTGTGTGTGAAAGATGCCATTGTGTAGAAGATATCTTCCTGGATGATAACGAGGAGATCACCATCGCAGCACAAAAAAAATTTGATGGCAAAATCAGAAGTCACACGACTACTTTTTACGGAATCTGCAAAAAATGTTTAGCATAATATAGATATCTGCTAAAACAGGAAAATTCTATTGTTAAACACACTACAGTAAAAACCCCGCAAAACTTAATGAAAAAAACTATTAAAAAAGTCTTGACGGAAAGCAAAAGATGTGCTATCTTAATATCAGTAACAATTACTATTATTAATAGCAAGGATTCAACCTGTGAATGTTCAGAGCGTAAAAGTTTTGGATATCCCAGGATTAGCTTATTAAAAATCAAAGTGAAAAGGAGATCAAAAAAATGGCAAAATTTGTATGTACAGTATGTGGTTATGTTTATGAAGGCGAAGCAGCTCCGGAAGTCTGTCCAGTATGTAAAGCACCGGCTTCTAAATTCAAAGAGATGGATACAACAATGGCATGGGCTGCAGAGCACGAAGTAGGTATCGCTTCTGATGTTCCGGAAGACATCAAAGCTGACCTGAGAGCAAACTTCGAGGGTGAATGTTCTGAAGTAGGTATGTACCTGGCTATGGCAAGAGTTGCTCACAGAGAAGGTTATCCGGAAATCGGTCTTTACTGGGAAAAAGCAGCTTATGAAGAAGCTGAACACGCTGCTAAGTTTGCAGAACTGCTTGGTGAAGTTGTAACAGACAGCACAAAGAAAAACCTGGAAATGCGTGTAGAAGCAGAAAACGGTGCTACCGCAGGTAAAACAGATCTGGCAAAACGTGCAAAAGCTCTGAACCTGGATGCAATCCATGACACCGTTCATGAAATGGCAAGAGACGAAGCAAGACATGGAAAAGCATTCGCAGGTCTGCTTAAGAGATACTTCGGAGAATAATATTCAAGTCGAACGCACGCAGAAGTTGGAGTTTTCTCCGACCAGAATAAATTCATTTCCACGGAGGTGCCAGTATGGATTTAAATGAAACCATCTGTTTCTGTGCTGATGTGACAGCCGGAGATATCAAAAAAGCGTATGACGAAGGTCATACTACCGTTGATGCAATCGGTGAAGCAACCGAAGCCGGAACCCACTGCGGCGGCTGCCAGGATCGTATCGCTGAATTGCTGGAAGAATTTGCAAAATAATTCCAGACAGGTCAAAGCACTTGCTGCTCATTCAAGTCGAACGCATTTGATCGGTATGGAAATATAAAATAAAAAATGCCCTGAACCAAAGGAGATATCTGTAGGATCATCTCCGGAAGTTCAGGGCATTTTTGTTTCTGCTTTTGGGACTTGTCAGATTTTTTGTGAACGTTTTAAAAAATCCATTGTGCTATTTCCACCAGGATTTTACAGAAGCAATCTTGCTGTCAAAACTTTGTATGTAGCCGTCTTTGTCATGGCATCCGTTGCCATATTATAAACCGCATCTGTATCTGTATTTGTCAGATCGTCCAATCCTTCAAATACACTCAAAAGTTCCTGCGTGCGCTCCTGCAAAGTACCAGCCGGATTGCCATCTGCGTCTATCAGATTTGCATCCTCCTTCACAATCGCATAATCATAGGCATTCTGCATATGACTTTTTGCCATCTTAAGGGCTGTTATTGCCATTGCCGTATAATTCTGGCTCATGCCTGACTGTTTCTTGGCTTTGGATGCATAATCAAATGCTTTTTTTGCCCATTCAGCCGCCTTATCCGCATAACTGTCCATTTTCTTAAGATCAGAAGCATCCCATTTTAAAGGATCTTTTGTGGAAGAATTATCGCCATCCTGTGTTCCACCATTACCATTATCATTTCCACTGTTGTTATGATCTCCTGACACATCCGAATACTCCATAAATACGATTTTAGCTGTTCCCTCCGGAACTAACAACTCATCACTAAATGATTTTCCCACTGCCAGTGCACTTGCATACAGCTGTGATTTATCCAGGATATTTCCGTTCTTATCATAAAAGAAGACGTATTCGCCCCAGTTTGTTTTTCCTGTCTTTCCGTATTTTACCATTTTGAATTCTACATGCATATAGTAACTGCCTGTCCAACCGGATGGCTGATAAAAACTGTAGTTTGTGATTTTCATACGGTTTGATTCGTAACCTTGTTCACCGATGGTTTCCGGAATTACTACTTTTACATTGTCCCACTCGCCAGGAACCGTAACATTAATTTTTACTTTTTCTTTGCTGTAAGTATTTGTAAGCGTTATATAAGTGGAACCGGACTGTTTCGCTGTAATTGTCAGAGGAATCGACATTCCTTTCCATTTGCCCCATTTACAGGAAACAACCTTTGGATCCTTAATTTTAAATCGTATGTTATTTACATCTTTCTGAATTTTAATATTGACCTTCTTTGACTTACCAGGCAAAATCTTGATTGCACCTTTGCTTACCGATACGTTATTTCGAACAGTAACTTTGCATGTCCACTTTTTGTTTCCTGCTGCCGCAGTGATCACCGCACTTCCCGCTTTCTTCCCTTTTACAACTCCCTTAGAAGAAACAGCTGCAATCTGCTTTTTCGAAGAAGTCCATTTCACTTTCTTCCCGGCATTGTTTACTTTCAGCTTTCCTGTGTGCCCTACATAGATGGTAATCTTCTTTTTATTCAGCTTCGGTGCCGCCGCTTTGACATTCACAGAACCCACTGTGAACATCAGTGCCAGAAAAAGAATAAAACCGCCTAAAAAAGCCCTGAATTTCTTTACACTTTTCATTTGCATCTCCCTTTCCATCATATAATTTTCCGGTGCTTTTTTCTATTATAGTATATACCAACATGAACAGCAAACGGATTTTTCCGATTCTTTATTTTTATAATATTTCCATCTAATTTCAGACATTTATATTTATATTTCTTATTGTTTATGTTGTATTTATTTTCTTTTTGCTTTTCTATTGAAACATTGAGGGTTTTATGGTAGTATACCTTCAAAACATATTTTTCTTAAAGTTCCTAGCATCATGCCATCTATATTATCTTATTCACATTTCAGAAATTCATGCTTTTCATTCAAACAAATCAATTAAAAAGCAGGAGTTTCCAATTGTGACAGATAGGTAATGCAGTATGGCTGTCCCACATTCGTACACTCCTGTAAGAGGAGGTTCTGCCTATGGCACACAAAAAGCAGCTGACAACCCATCGTAACTATAAGGATACCGTATTCCGCATGCTGTTTTCTGACCGGAAGAATTTACTGTCCCTTTATAACGCAGTCAGTGGGGCTCATTATGAAGATCCGGAAATGCTGGAAATTGTCACCCTGGAAAATGCTATTTACATGGGAATGAAAAATGATCTGGCTTTTATCATTGATACAGACCTGTTTCTCTATGAACACCAGTCAACTTATAATCCAAATATGCCATTACGTGATCTATTTTATATTTCCAGCGAATATCAGAAACTGGTAGATAAGAAATCTCTTTACTCTTCCGTATTACAGAAAATACCGGCACCACAATTTATCGTATTCTACAATGGCACAGAAAAGGAAAAAGACAGCTGGGTAAACCATTTGTCAGAAGCTTTCCAAAATCTATCCGGTAATCCAAAACTGGAACTGGAAGTGCTGACCATAAACATTAATGAGGGACATAATCCCGAACTCATGGGACAATGCCAGACTCTAAAAGAATATGCACAGTACGTAAATTGTGTTCGAAGATATGCGAAGAAATTCGAATTAGCAGATGCCGTAGAGCAAGCTGTGGATGAATGTATTCATAAGAATATTCTTTCGGAATTTCTTCGTAAAAATAAAGCGGAGGTAATTGCGATGAGTATTTTTGAATATGACAAAGAAGAGGAAGAACGGAAATTGCGGAAAGCTGAGTATGAGGCGGGTGTTGCGGCTGGTATGAAAGACGGCATGAAAGCTGGTATAAAAGCTGGCGTTGCAGATGGCATTTCAAAAGGTAAAATACTTGCTAAAAAAGAAGATACTATTGCCCTTAGCAAACTCGGATTACCTGTCGAACAAATCGCCTCAGCACTGCAAATAGACATAGAAATTGCCAGGCAATGGATTCGTGATGAATAGTAAATAAAAATTTGCGGAGATTTCCTGGCAGGTGTAAGGAATGGAAATGCCACACATTTTAAAATAGTGTTTGCAAAAAATAGTATGATATGGGTGTCAAAACATAATAATTATCGCCCATAGAAATCTATGTTCCTTGAAAATTTCATATAAAACAACAAATATCCGCTGTTAGATCTGTTTTGGGTAAGAAAATGCACCACTATTTCTGCTCTGTCAGCTGATTTTGGGAATAGATCTGTTGTTACAAGGTCAATGTTTTTTTTCTGCCGCAGCATCTGTATTGTCCCTGCCGCTATAGGCCCCATCTGTTATAAATACTGTTGGTTTCTCTGTTTTTTCCATGGCGTTAACGGTTTCCTTCAGGAACTGGCTGTCACTATGTGTGTTTTTTTCATACTGGTAATCTGTTACGATGGAACCATTATCTCCGACAGTTTCTACAACATTCGCTGTATAACCGCGGTTTTGTTTCCCTGCTTTTTCACGGTAAGTTGCGTCCGGATCAGATGGATTCTGCAGGATCTGGGAACCCATAGCTCCATCTTCTTTGGTTTTCAGCCGTCTTGCACCGGATTCTTCCACAACCGTCTGTTCTTTTAAAACACGTACCAGTAACTGATAGGCAGAACTTTCATCACAAGCCCCTTCACATTCGACAAGAAGTTTGTCTGCGTCAGCAAGGATCTGTTTAATCCTGTCTGATGCATCTTCACTTTTGCTATGATAAATAACCCGGTTATAATCATTAGGGTCATAATAGTGTTCCATACCTCCCAGAAGGTCGTCCATCCCGGTACGGTGGAGAAAAGATACAAGGTCAGCAACACAGGTATAAAGGAGCTCCATCCGTCCAAGCTTCCGGATATTAGAAGCAACCATAAGGGAATCCATGAATTCCTCATCTGTCAGTCCCATAAGCTCGTGAACTACCCATTGTCTAAAGCCAATGGGCTTCCTGCTTCGCAGACCTCGTAAC
>OCPW01000244.1_pt1 | contig 42884 bp, 34 predicted proteins | sample 1538761 | NCBI WGS metagenome assembly OCPW01 (sample SAMN04571724, study PRJEB22368) | human gut metagenome | biome: human gut; material: stool | host: Homo sapiens | place: Luxembourg | collected 2012-09-20
TCCCGGCGATGAAAATCGGGCGCTCGTATCGCATCCCCAAAGCCCACCTGTTTACTTACCTTCAGATTTGCGGTCAACACTGTCAAGCAGAGAATCGACAGTGTTGATTGTTTTGCGCCGATGCGGTATGTATTTGTGGATGCAATGGGCAACCTGATCCAGCCGGATTCCGTGACGACAGGCTTTCCACAGTTGCTGAAAGAGAATGGTCTGCGCAGGATTCGCTTTCACGATTTGCGCCACTCCTGTGCCAGCCTATTGCTGAAAGAGGGCGTACCGATGAAACAGATTCAAGAGTGGCTGGGTCACAGCGATATTTCTACTACAGCCAACATTTACGCGCATCTGGATTCGCAGTCCAAGAACCTGAGCGCCCGGACGATGGCTAACACGCTGACATTGCCGAAAGCGCAGCCCATAAAGAAGTGGTAATTTGAACAGCAGCGGCATCTGAGAAATCAGGTGCCGCCTTTTTGCTGTCAATTTGTACCCAAGCTGCGGGAAGAATCTTGTGTAGTTCTGTGAATAGCTATTTGCCGCGATTGCTGGTATGATTTGTACCGAACCCGAAAATCACTACTTGAAAATAAAGGGGAGATGCTTATAAGAAGAGTACGGGAATTTTACAAAGCGGCAATAAAAAATCACTACTCAATGTAGAATTGAGTAGTGATACTTGGCGCAGACGGTGGGATTCGAACCCACGTGACATTGCTGTCAAATTGATTGCGAGTAATTTGCCGCATTGGATGCAAGATGGCATTTCGGGCCAATACTGGCTGGTTCGTTCGCAGATTTTGAGCGATGTTTGTAAGCAAAAGCGGCACAAGCATGGAATAAACCATGTAAGTACGACAGAAAGTAAAAAAATCGCCGTTTTTGCCCCAAAATGACACCTTTTTGGAAAAAATGCAAGATAGGATGCAAGATAACCCCAAGGGCAACACGCCCTGTCACAGCGCGGATTTGCGGGTACAGGCGAAACTTTTTTGATGCAAAAATGCAAGAAAATAACCCCAAATCAGCCAAGTAAAGCAGATAGCTGGTAACCAGATAGTCGATTCTCTGGGTTCAAATCAACACAAAAGGAGAATCGAAAATGAAGAAAAAAGCCGTCCAGCAAGACCCCTTAGCCGAGAAAATTGAGGAGATCCTAACCCCCTACCCTGACCCGATGTGCCGCAACGAATTCCGCAAAGCCTGCCACATCGGAACGCGAACCACCATCTATCTATTGCAGACAGGTCTCGTTCCCTGCAAGAATAACGGCAGACGAACCCGGTGCTACAAAATTGCCAAGAAAGACGTTGCCGAGTATCTCTACCGCCGAGAGTCCGATCCGATGCACTATACTCCTCCCAGCGGATGGTATTACAACTGCCCAAAACACAAAAAGCCAGCGACCTCATTGGATCGCCAGCTCAATTATGAAATCGTGGACCGCCTGCTGGTTCGCCAGTGGTATGAAAAACTTCTGGACCGCAGCCCCGATGTACTGACCGCCGAGCGGGTCGGCGAAGTGTTAGGTTACAGCCGCCACACGATCTCCAAGTGGTGTTACGAGGGCAGGCTGAAAACCATTATGCAGACCCCGAAGTACATGATTCCCAAGGCGTGGCTTCTGGACTTTGTAACCACGGATTTTTCAACGAGATCGGCCGAAAATGTGGAAAACACTACGGCATAGTCAGAGCCATCAAGCAGGCAAGCACCCCACTCAAAAAGAGCGGTACAAAGCCGGGCACGAAGAAGAATAAAAAGCGGAAAACCACTAAGTGAATATAGAACGACAATCGGGAGTTCCCACACAAATGGTGGGGACTCCCGATTTATCTATAGAAATTACAATCCCTTTCGGCAAAAAGATCCAATACTTTGACGCATCTACTATAAGGAATCCCAAAAAAGAAAAGCGACTTGACAATAGAGAAAAAATCCACATCAAATCGCTTTTCTTAAACTGCGCTTATAGATTGTTTACCCTTTTACGGCGCCCGCTGTAAGGCCCTGAATAAAATATCTCTGCAGGAATACAAAAATAATTGTAACAGGAATTGCAGCCACAATAGAAGCCGCCATCATGTATCCCCAGTTAGTAGATGCTTCACCCAAGAAAGTCATAACAAGACCGGGAACCAAGGTACGTCTAGCCGGATCTGTGACCAACGTCATTGAATACAGCAGGTCATTCCAGCTCCAAACAAAGCCATAAATGGCGATAGAAATCATGCCAGGGACAGCCATTGGGAACACAATGCTTCGCATAATTCGGAAATGACCGGCGCCATCAATCTTTGCGGACTCAATAAGAGAATCCGGAATTTGATCGAAATAGCTTTTCAACGTCCATGTGCCAACAGGCAAGGTGAATACAACATAGCTAATGAGCAGTGCCCAATAACTGCCGAGCAGACCCGTCTTGCGCATTAGTTCGTAAATTGAAAGAAGAAGAATCGCTTGGGGGAATGCCTGACTCATCATAAAGAGTCCCATCACAAACCCACGCCCGCGATAGCGGAACTTGGCAAAACTATAGCCAGCAAAGGAGCAAACAATCGTAGCCAGAATACTAGATCCAAACGATACCAACAAGCTGTTTCTCAGGTAGGTCATAATCGTTGAATCAGTCAAGATATGGATAACGTTATCAAGCGTGAGAGGGCCCACAAAAAAGTAGTTGCTAAATGTTTCAGATGTAGGCTTAAGGGCCGTATTGATCATCCACAGCAGGGGGAAAAATACAAAGAAGCCTATCAACAGCAAGGATAACCAGAAGAATACCCTAAACGGCTTAGTCTTTTCAAACATTCTGATTTTTCCCCCTTAATCCTTTTCATTAGCCTGACGAATATAAATGATGCTAAAGCATGCAAGAATAATTGCCCAGATAGTGCCAACAGTAGCGGCTTTGCCCATATTCCAGTCTTTGAATGCTGTAGTATACACTTCGATAGACAAAGTAGTCGTGGCACGTGCCGGGCCGCCTTGCACCATAGTCCAAGGAAGATCAAAATGCTGTAAGTTGCCAATCAGGCCAAGCATAAATACCAGAATGGCAGTTTGCTTCATACTGGGAAGGATGATACGCCAAAAGCAAACCCAGTTGTTCGCTCCGTCAATGCGTGCAGCCTCAATTTGATCCAGCGGAACGCTTTGAAGTCCGCCAAGCAAAAATGCCATGTACCAGGGAAGCATCTGCCAGGTTCGAGCAATAACGACGCAAATCAGAGCTGTACTTGTTTGGCCGAGCCATGGGATGCCATCATCAATCAATCCGATTGCTTCCAAAAAACTGTTGAGTATGCCATACTGCCCATTGAATATCCATGTCCAAAGGAATCCAATTGCAATACCCGGAACAATCCAGTTGACAAGTGTTACGCCGCGAAGGAATTCCGCTCCCTTAAATCCCTGATTTAGAACAATGGCCCAAATCATACCAAGTACATAAGGAAAAATCGTACTTCCCAGCACAAAAATAACCGTAGTCAGCACAGTTTTTCCAAAATACGGATTCGATAGGACTTTCTCGTAATTTTCCAGGCCAATTATCTTATAGGTCGGAAAAAGCAGGGATTTATCCGTAAAGCTCGTCATAATTGCATCCAAAAAAGGATATAGAATAATCGCAATGAAGAATGCAAGCCCTGGAACTATTAGCAGAAACCCGACCTGTGCATCGGTTAATCGCCCGCCATTTTTTATTTTGCTCATTCTCATTTCCTCTTTTAATGGTAAATAAACTTCCCGACATCGGATTCACATATAACACAATGTCGGGAGTTAATAATCGACTACTATAAGATTACCAGTCTGAAACTTATTTGAAGAGAATCAGAAGTAATTGTTTTTACAGCGCTTCAAGACGGGAAGCCATATCTGCAACAGCCTGTTCTGCGGTTTTTTGACCAAGAAGTGCAAACTGAAGTTCCTCAGTGATAACGGATTTGATTTCACTAGCATTGGTCATGCGGGCTGTTTCTTCCATGCGAGCTGTAGAAGTAGCCTTCATGAAGCCCTGCAGATAAGCATTATTCTTAACTTCGTCTGTGTTCGCTGCACTCTTGGTTACAGGAGGCATACCATTGTTTTCAAAATAGTCGAGGGCAACATCATCGCTTACCAACGTTTTTGCAAGTTCAGCTGCCTGTTGCTGGTACTGCGAATTCTTAAAGGCCACAAGCATATGACCCCACATGGTAGACTGCGGCTGGTCTCCGGCTTTCAGAACCGGACGTTCCATTGCAGAGCAAACATTTACAACGTCTTCAGGTGCAACACCATTGCTGACGGCCTGTCCTTTTGCGAGAACTGCATCATCATAAAACGCCACTTTACCCTGTGCGAACATCTGACGAGCTTCACTGCGGCCGGTATCCATTGCGATATAGCCCTTATCGAGCAGGCTCTGATACCACTTCACGCATTCAACTGCAGCATCGCTATTGATTGCAACACTACCATCATCATTGAAAATTGCTCCGCCAAACGTCCACAGCCAAGGCATAAAGTCGCCAGCACAAGTTGCGTCTTTGGTAGAAACGGCATAGGGGACAACATCAGGGTTAGCTGCCTTGATATCGCCAAGGCACTTTTCGAATTCTTCAATTGTGGTAGGAGGAGCATCCCAGCCAGCGGCTTTCAGAATTTCCGGATTGTAGACCATTGTGATTGATGCCATACTCCAAGGAAGTCCGAGCTGTTTGCCATCAATATTACCAACGTCCAGTGCGGATTGTTCGAAATTTGCTTCCAAATAATCCTTTCCGAGGATATCATTCCAATCAGCCAGAACATCAGCCTGTGCAACAGTGTTGAAGATGCCGATGTCCGCCTGCGCCAGATCTAGCTGTTCATTTCCCTGGGTGCGAATCAGCAACTGCTGAGCAGTATCAGCCCAAGTCCAGCCGACCCAGCTTACGGTATTGCCGGTTTGATCCTCGTACGTTTTCATCATGCGCTGGAAAATATCTTTGCTTGCTTCTTCCTCACCGGACCACCCTGCCCACACAATGTTAACAGGGGCAGAATCCGCGGTAGAAGTTGCTGCGGTGTCTTGTGTAGCAGAGGATGCTGCCGTACTGCTAGATGCAGAAGATCCACCACAAGCCACTAAAGACAAAGCCATAGCGCCAGCCATCATCGCCGAAAACATTTTTTTCGCTTTCATAGTGTTTCCTTCTTTCTTAATATTGCTTTTGTTTCTTTATTGCAAAGGTGGTGCACACACCTTTATGTACTATCAAATACGTTCTTGCCTTACACAATGTGAATTGAGTATATTGCTGGCGAACCGCCCCATGTTTTTATAAATCTGATACGCAGTTTTTGTGTTGTGATTTTTTCATCGGCCATAATATCGACCAATCGTTGATAATTTTCGCTTATGTGTGCAATCACTTTCCAATTACTGTCAGCTTTCTCAGCCTCAATTATAAACTCTTTAATAAGATGAGGCGGCATCGATGTCCGAGGATAATACAAGTGGCTTGCCTGCCAATGACTTGCCCTGCTGCTTGGCAATTCCATAGAAAGATCCGGATCAAGAAAAAATTTTATATGATTGATCTCTATGGCTTTTTCCCAAGTAAACAGAAGCCAGGGATTTTCATCATCCGGATCAGCGCACCATTGGTTGGGCTGTCCCCAAGGTCTATTCCAACCATTTGACAGGTTAGAAGTATCATAAATGCGCTCACTAGAATTTTTATAGCAAATTATAGGTTCGTTTATTTCAGGACTTCCCTGCTCCCCGCAAATAATCCCTGTATGCTCTACATTAGCAAGGAAAATTTTCACGCCCTGAGCCGGCTGAATTTGTAGCATAACGAACTTGCCAACAGACTGTTTGGGGACATCAACACTAATTGTTTGTTCTCCTGCTTCCAGCTGCCAGACTATTGGGGTTCCCATCGTGTCTTCGTCATAATGGTTTGGAAGCATAGCCGATGACATTGTTCCATACAATTGCTGTGTGCTTTCGGAAAAGACCTTGACTTCCACTTTGCCACAGACACCAGGGAATACTATATAGCCACCATGATCAAGCGGCATCAATTTTCCATTTTGTTTATTTTTGTTCGTACTCAAGCAACTGCTCGCTGTGATATTAGCATTTCTCGCTGAATCACCGGGCACATAAAAAGGTACATCAGGAATAAACATGTCATCCTGCTGAAGCTGATGAATTACATCTGTAACTTCCGTTTGCATTAAGTCACAAGGTACCTTATTTTGTCTAGCACATGTAGCTGCTAAAGTTCCAGCCGCCTGCCCCGCTAGTGCGCAAGTGTTCATAACTCGACTAGAGAAAAATGCTCCGCGTTCAATTCCTATATTGCGGCCTGCAAAAAGGAGATTGGGAACAGTTCGTTGATATAGACAGCGGAGCGGAATTTGATAAACTTGCACGGGCCGTTGCTTGCAGTTATCTTCTTCTGTATCTGCAAACCCTCCACTGGGATGCGAGTCGATATACCATCCACCATAAAATGCTCCATCAGGAAAACGTTTATTCTGAATGATATCCTGCTCTGTCAAAACATATTCGGTTTTCATCCGGCGGCTTTCGCGTTTTCCCGGGATGCTTCCGATCCACTCAAGAGTATAATTATCCGCATTATAATGGCCGCTGTTTTTGATGTAATTCCAGACACCCAAAGCCATTCTTCTGAGTTCCAAAGCAATATCTTGGAAATCTCCTATTGTGTCTTGAAGTCCGCCATACTCGAACCACCAGCAATCGCTTCCGCCCATATTTTCACTAATTACACGACCTCCGTGGCCAAGAATGGACTCGATTTGCTGGAGATTGTATGCGTAGTGAGGTGCCACATATTTTATCGGATGATCCTCTTTACATGTATTGAATAGGATTGAATTGCCCATGGTTGAATTGCTTACCGAATCATCGACCTGTGAAACTCCCGCCAGCTGTCCAATGATAGCATCTCCAGTTGCATCGATAAAATATTTCGCCGTTATTTCGAAGCGCTTTTCGCTTCCTTGCTGGGTTCCTGCCACTTTTTCAATGCATTGACCAGAAAGTTTGACTTCATCAATTTCCGTATTCAGCTCAAGCTGCAAATTTGGTTGCTGAAGCACTGCATCCAGAAGAACATCATCCCAAAATACTGGATTGGCATCGAAGTTGCGATACAAGTTTTCTAACTTTAATCTACCCCAGATGCCCATTTCTTCTGCCATCAGGTTACCACTGCCCACAGCGCCTCTGGTCCAAACACGAATTTCGCTGCTGGAGTTTCCTCCCAAAACCGGACGATCTGTAACAAGGACTACTTTGCACCCATTCTGTGCTACTGCCAGAGCAGCACACACACCAGCAGGTCCACCGCCAATTACTGCGACATCAACATTGCAGCAAACTATATGCTTAGCATTCTTCACAAATCTGCACCGTCCCGTTCGGATATTTACGGAGTATAGACAATTTTCTTGTGCATCACTATTATATAGGCAGCATTATCACCTGCTTATTTTCAATAACGCAACCGTTTTTGTTTGATTTGCCTATATAATACCAACAAGAACAGCACATTTCCATAATTTATCTGCACACTATCTGGATATATCCGCACAACTAATTGACATTTTGTAAAGACAGCTATATTATAGGTTTACTGCGATTTATATTTTTGCCTACGGATCCGCCAGTCGGTAACCATACCATCAACAATTGATGTGCCACGGTTTTCAAAATCATCCCAGGAGGTGAAATTCTACATGGGAGAGGCGTTTTCAAAAGTTGCTTCGTACTTAAATTACTTGAGAGATGAGTACAATGTCCAAATCTGTATCAAAGATTTTTGCGGATTTATCCCAATTAATAAAGAACTCGATCGCGCCTTGCAGCCTTTTCTTGCCCATACGAATCCATTTTGTATGTACATGAAAACAGATCAGTTTCATTATCGCGTTTGCCTTAGCATGATTCGTCCTATGCGATTAAAATGTGATAAGACCCAGCAAGTCTATTTTGGAATATGCCACGCGGGATTAGGCGAATATATTATTCCTATTTTTTCGGACGAGATATTACTTGGAGCACTAAACGTTGGCTTTTTCCAGAACGATGAAAATAGAACCGTCAAACGAATTGCCAGAACCTGTGCCACAAAGCCGCCATTATCTGTTGAAAGAGCAATTTGTTTGTACCATGATAATATAGCGTCTCCTACTATTGATATTCGTCTTCTCCTGCCGGGTTTGGAAATGCTGGCTGAGTACTTGGGACAAACTTATAAACTGTTCCAACAGACTCACAACGCTCCCCTATCTGGACGATATCATAATTCAAGTGAAGATACGATTTTATCCCATGCCTTGGAATACATACGCAGCAATATAACAAATTCCATTACAATTACAGAACTAGCCGATTTCTGTCATTGTAGTGAATCGTATATAAGTCGCATTTTCAAAAAAAGAACAGGTGTTAACATTAACCTCTACATAAATAAGATGCGCATTGAAGCCGCCAAAAATCATCTGCTTCTTTCGCATGAGAGTATGGCAGATATTGCGGCCGCTGTTGGATTCAATGATCCAAATTACTTTTCTCGCATTTTTTCACAGATCATCGGGATATCTCCTACAGAATTTAGACGTAGGTTTCACCAAGATATATAAAACCGCGCTTTCTCTTAGGCCGCTACCGAATGAACTTTCTCAAAATTAGTAGATATGCGCAAAAATGTGGTGTAAATTTCAACAGGACTGACAAACCTAAAGCGGGGTCAGTCGTAGTTATAGCTGGATGTATTTATAGTTGTAGAAGCAGGCATATATGGTGCATAAGCAGAGCTGAAAGGAGACATGAAGGATCCATAAAGTGAAACGTGTATTTCCCACTTGATAAAATAAACATCCACCGAGCGAGGACGGATGCCGGGGTGCTTTTTTCATGGGTAGATTACAATGGCTCTTGTAGAATTTATTCCAAACCAAACCGCTAATTCTTGCGCGATTCCGTGAATAGCTTTTAGGGCAGTTTGCTGGTATGATTTGTACCGAACCTAGAGAAGCGATACTTGATAAAATGGGAGGTATACGAAGAATCGGACTTGGATCTTGCATAAAATGGTGTCGCTCGTTGGTAATCTGGCCTGTGGCAGAACCTCAACAAAGGTGAAAGCGGCAATAAAAAATCACTACCCAATGTAGAACTTGAGTAGTGATAATTGGCGCAGACGGTGGGATTCGAACCCACGTGGCGTTGCTGTCAAATTGATTTCGAGTTAATCTTTGAAAAGGCAATATGGTGATAGCCAAGGCTGATACAGGCTGGTTTGTCCGCTGATTTTGGGCGATGTTTGTGGAGAAAACACTGATAAACCAGCAAAAAACAATGTAGGTACGAAAAGAAGCAAAATCACCCGTTTTGGGGCAAAAATGGCAACTTTTTGGGAGAAATGCAAGATAAGATGCAAGATAACCCCTGCCCCAAAAGCCGGATAATGGTGCAGGTTTGCGGACACGAATGAGAAAAAATGCAAGAAGCAAAAAATTGAAGTAGTGATTTTTCGGGTTCCACTTTAGAAACAAGGAGAACCCGAAATGAAGAAAGAAACTGTAAGCAATGACTCTTTGAAAGAAAAAATCGAAGAAATTCTAACGCCCTATCCGGACCCGATGAGCCGCAACGATTTCCGCATTGTATGCCAGATCGGAACACGAACCTCGCTTTATCTCCTGCAAAGCGGGATTGTTCCCTGCAAAAACAACGGAAAGAAAACGCGCTGCTATAAAATCGCCAAGAAAGATGTTGCCGAGTACCTCTACCGCCGAGAGTCCGACCCGATGCGCTACACCCCGCCCAGCGGGTGGTATTACAACTACCCCAAACACAAGAAACCTGCCGCATCGTTAGAGCGCAAGCTGAACTATAAGGGCGAGGAACGGCTGCTGGCCAAGGAATGGTACGAGCAGCAGTTAGCAAATTACCCGGATGTACTGACCGTTGCGCAAGTCTGCGAGGTGACAGGCTACCAACGCCACACCATTCTGAAATGGTGCAGCAAGGGCTTGCTGAAAACCATCTTGCAGACACCCAAGTACATGATTCCCAAAGTATGGTTGCTGGAATTTGTGACATCCGATTTTTTCAACGAGATCAGCCGAAAATGTGGAAAGCACTACGCTGCAATCAAGGAAATCGGTGGTTCACGCAAAGCCCGATAAGATGACTATTCGACCTCATGTGAACGCTAACACTTTAAGACTGCTTCCATCGGTCTGATATGGTTCCCATTTCAATTTTCCAGTCACTGACTGGAAAATTGGATATCTGAGATATGCAAGCCCCAAAATCTAGTTAGACAAATCTCTCAAGGCATATTCAGCTTTTACGCAGAACTCAATTTGCCAGACGCTGTCTGGTAAATTAGCTAGCCAAATACAACAGGCTTATATTTTATAAATCAGCATATTATGGTCAAAGCTGTCAAACAGGGGTATCCACATTCAAAAGAGAAAGGCCCAAAGTTGGACGCAAAGAATAAGGGACAGAAATAATTGAAATAGAATGTAATTCGTACAAGACTGATATTCTTGAAGCTGTCAACATTTTAATTTATTGACATTTTCTCAAACTACGATATAACAATAGTAGAGAACAACTTGGGAGAGATACTAATGCCGAGCGATTACCAAAAGCAAATAAAAGAAATTTTTGGCACAGCTGATTTGGATGAATTGCGAGAACTTGCAAAGATGCTGAAAATCAATCATCCAAATCCGCGCAATGCGGGCCGCAAGGCACAGCTGACCCCCGACCAGACCGTAGAGGTTTTGGAACTGCATAAAAAAGGCATCGGCAACACCGAGATTGCAAAACAGTTCGGCGTGTCGCGCCAGACCATATACAAGTATATCTATAACGCCGAGCATTTCAGCACGGACCCGGATTTTACCATGCGGATGAACTTTATGAATGGTCAGCAGCTATGTACGGTCATTGACATCGATTTCAAGCACGAAGTTGTCCGCATGAAGAACTACACCGACCGAATCCCTTTGCGGGCGTTTGGCGTTGTAGAGAATCCGTCCTGGGCAGATTTCGAGGAGTTTCTGAAAGAAAGATGCCTACCCGCCAGCCGAGCCGGTCTGAAGGACACTCTCCGGGAGATGGGGGTTCCTTTTTTTGACCCGTTACTGATTATCGAAAAGACCAATGGGCGCATGGCTGGGGATCACCAATGGGTGCAGGTGATCCATAATACCGCTGTGTAGGGAGGAAACTATAGAAACAATTGATTTAAGCAAATTTGAGCCACAAGAAACGCTGAACCATACACCCAAGGGAAAGCAGTTAAAATGAAAATGCGGTGGATATAATGTAGCTATCGAACGTCAAAATAGTAAATAACTGTCTTTCGAACTAGAAAATGCGTTTTTGTCGGACGGAATTCAAGAATGTTCTTAAACTGGAATGGGCGGAGGAAGTGGTGGTGAGGGAGATTGTATATGCAGAATAAACTCTAATAGTACTAGAACCGTATAAAAAGCTGATATTTTAATTTTATTCTCGATTTTTGAAAAATATCTGCAAATATTGAAATTAAGATTTGACTTTCCGCCTAGAATAGAGTACACTGGATTCAGAAAACCATCTGGGAGGAATTGCGATGCTGCTACAATTTTCAGTCACCAACCACCGTTCCATCAAGGATACAGCCATCATCAGCTTAAAAGCATCCACAGATAAAAGTCTGGTCGACTGCCTGATTTCACCGGACGAGAAGAAACAGCTTGTTCCAGTGCTGGCACTGTACGGCGCAAATGCAGCGGGAAAGAGCAATGTCCTCCATGCACTCCTGCTCATGCGGGAAATGGTCTGTGGCCGATATGCCAAGCTGCTGAAGGGCGAACCGCTTCCGCAGGAACCGTTTGCTTTCACAGACCAACCTACACAGCCGACCAGCTTTGAAGCCATCTATTTCTATGGCGGCATCAAGTATGCCTATGGGTTCTCGTTTGACAAGTCCAGAATCTTGACCGAATATCTCTATCACTGGCCTAATGGCCGGGAAGCACTGATTTTTTCCAGAGAAAACAATGACTATCAGTTCCGCGAGAACATTCAAGAGCAGTTCACGCTTGCTGGACGAACTGCCGAAAATCGTCTGTATCTGTCCAGCTCGAACGAGTGGAACTGTCCGCAAACCGAAAAAGCGTATCTGTGGTTCTTTGAAAAGCTGACAGGTTTCATGGGAACAGAAATGCGGCTGGATGCCGCCCTGTCTGCCATCCGGCTGGGCGGCTCCGAAAAGAGCCGTATCCTGCATGAAATGCTGTATGCCGATCTAGGCATCAAAGACATCCGCATCACTGGTTCCAAGGAAGAACCTATCATTTCTGCACTACACACTCTCGACACTGAAGATGGCACATCCAAGGGCTTCTGGCTTCCGTTGGGGCAGGAATCCGTTGGAACACAGCGATTTTTTTCTCGCATCGGTATGTGGCTCGCTGCTCTGGAATCTGGGGCTGTTCTGGTGGTAGACGAGATTGAATCCAGTATGCACCCACTCCTGACCCGGCACTTGATCGAAATGATGCAGGATGCCGCCATCAATACGAACCATACACAACTCATCTTCACGACCCACGACACCGGGCTTCTCGACTTGACTTTGCTTCGGCGTGATCAGATCTGGTTTGCAGAGAAAGATGAAAAGACCATGCAGACCGATATTTACGCTCTGACCGAGTTTTCTCCCCGGAAGGGTGAGAATATCTCCAAAGGGTATCTGCAAGGCCGCTACGGCGCGATTCCGTTCATTGGAGGGAATGCAGCATGGGCAGAATAAAAGAGATCAGCCGCAAGTCTGCCCACACCAGAAAGCGCAATCCGGTGGTGTATCTCATCTGCGAGGGCAGTGAAACCGAGATTCGCTATTTCAAGCGTTTCCGCAGCCGAGGATGCAATATTGACATTATCCCGATTTCTTCGCAGTATAAGTCCGCTGACAGGCTTGTGCAGAAGGCCAAGGCAACGATGGGCAATAATCCGTATTACCCGGAAGATGGCGATTCCATCTGGTGCGTATTTGACCGTGACGATAATTCCAACGAGGTTCTTCTACGCGCCAAACAATCCGCCCAAAAGGAGGGCTATCATCTAGCCTACTCCAATCCATCCTTCGAACTATGGTTCTTGTTACACTTTGTAAATCAGCAGACAGAGGTCGAAGATTGTCAGGCATTGATTCGCTTGCTGAAACAGCCAAACAGAATCCCCGATTATGAGAAGAACAGGGATTGCTTTGATGTTTTGAAGCCTTTGCAGGCAACTGCAATTCAGAGAGCGAAAGCTCGTACCGAACAGGTTCGGAGCCAAGGCATTGAGCCGATTTCACGGCAGAGCAACCCTCTGACAACCGTTTGGGAACTTGTGGAGTATTTAAACTCCAAGATTTGAACTGCATCAATTTGAAAATATAGCAAAGGGGCTGTTGCACATCCCCCCAAAAAAGAAAGACCGAAGCAAAAAGCCCAAAAGGCTTTACAACTTCGGTCTTTTGCTTTAAGTTAATAGTTGTGAACAGAAAAACTCAAAAGCAAGAACAGCATATCGAAATTTTGGAAAAAAGTCAACAGTTAAAATTTCGAATGCCGACAGAAATAAGAATATCGAAGCACAACGCGATCTATCAGGCAAGCGTCCAGCTTGAGGAACTGGATTATACAAAGTTGTATAGAGCTTATTCGGGAATCCGAAAATCGCAGATAGAGCCGCGTGTGTTATTTAAAGTACTGGTGTGCGCCTATATGAAGGGCGTATATTCCAGCCGTAAAATAGAGGAATTGTGCAGGGAGAATCTGGTATTCCGCTGGCTGCTGGAGGATCAGAAAACACTGGATCACTGCACTATAGCAAGATTTCGGGGCAACCGTAACCTGCAGGAAGCGTTTGAGGATTTGTTCTTTCAATATGTAAAGAAGCTGGAGAATAAAGGGTATACCGAGTACTCCGAGGTGTTTGTGGACGGAACCAAAATCGAAAGCAAAGCAAATCGGTATACATTGTCAGCACGGTCGATGCCGTATACTGACCGCCCAGTGCCCAATCATTCGGCGACAGCAATGCGCCCGTTCCTTGAGCAACATCTCTATGTCTACGAACAATCAGCATTCCCTGTGCATTAGGCTTTTCAGACAGCATCATCGCAAGAATAGAAATAAAAGATGTCACTCTAAAATCGTCATCAGATTCAATGTGAGAAAGAATCTCCTTCATTATGCGAAGGCTGACCTGATAAACAGGTTCATCTTACAAACAAGGAGAACCCGAAATGAAGAAAGAAACTGTAAGCAATGACTCTTTGAAAGAAAAAATCGAAGAAATTCTAACGCCCTATCCGGACCCGATGAGCCGCAACGATTTCCGCATTGTATGCCAGATCGGAACACGAACCTCGCTTTATCTCCTGCAAAGCGGGATTGTTCCCTGCAAAAACAACGGAAAGAAAACGCGCTGCTATAAAATCGCCAAGAAAGATGTTGCCGAGTATCTCTACCGCCGAGAGTCCAACCCGATGCGCTACACTCCGCCCAGCGGGTGGTATTACAACTACCCTAAGCACAAGAAGCCTGCCGCATCGTTGGAGCGCAAGCTGAACTATACGGGCGAAGAACGGCTGCTGGCTAAGGAATGGTACGAGCAGCAGTTAGCAAATTACCCGGATGTACTGACCGTTGCACAAGTCTGCAAGGTGACAGGCTACCAACGCCGCACAATCTTGAAATGGTGCAGCAAGGGCTTGCTGAAAACCATCTTACAGACACCAAAGTATAGGGTTCCCAAAGTATGGCTGCTGGAATTTGTGACGTCCGACTTTTTCAACGAAATCAGCCGAAAATGTGGAAGACACTATGCCGCCATCAAGGAAATCAGCAGCTCACGCAAAGCCAGATGACGCGCTTAGTCACCCTCGTGGGAGTGCCAACGCTTTAGGACTTCCTCCACCTGCTTGATAAGCTGCTCCTTATTCGGCATATACAGGACATACCGAGAAGCAAAAATTTGGTTTGATAACCCGCCCAAGGCATATTCAGCCGCTACACTGTCCTTATCGGTGCAGATGATGATGCCGATGGGCGGATTGTCTTCCGGGTCGCTGACCTCCGCAGCATAATAATTCAGATACATATTGATTTGCCCGGCAGCTTCGGGCGTGAGTTTGGTGGTTTTCAACTCGATCAGCACATAGGCGTGCAAAATCTTGTTGTAGAACACCATGTCCACATAGTAGTGGGTATTGTTCACAGTGACCCGTTGTTGTGTGCCGACAAACATAAAGCCCCGACCAAGTTCTAGCAGGAAATCTTCGATTTGCCGCACCAGTGCCGCTTCCAAGTCGCTTTCAAGGAACGGTTTCTCCTCCGGCAGACCTAAAAATTCAAACACATACGGGTCTTTGATGATGTCCTCCGGCTTGGCGTAGTCTACGCCCTTTTCAGCCAGCGCCAAAACCTGCTCCCTGTTGGCATCACCGCGGGACAGGAGCAGACGCTCAAACAGAGAACTATCGATTTGCCGCTTCATCTCACGGACAGACCATCCGGCGTTGACTGCTTCCTTTTCATAGAAGCTGCGCTTTTCCTTATCGGAGATGGACAGTAACTCGCAGTAGTGCGACCAGCTCAATTTGCCAGACACCGTCTGGCAAATTGGGTAGTTCAAATATAGCAGACGCATATTTTGCAGATTGGAGCGCGAAAAGCCCCTGCCTAATTCTTTTGTCAGCGCCTTTGAAAGCTGCAGCAAGGTTTTTTCACCGTAGGCCGCCCGGACGCTGTCGTTCTGCTCGTAGCGGACGATGACTTCACCGATTTTCCAGTAGGTTGACAGCAGTTCCTGATTGACCTGCTGGGCTATGTTTTTGCGGGAGGTTTCCAGCAGTGCGCGAATCTCGTTCACTACCGGGGCAAGAGCCTGTGCGGCGGGGGTTACAGGTTTGTTCTCCATCAGTCGTTGTCCACCTTTCTGCCAGCGCAGCGCATGAGGATAAAATCTCAGAAAATTTATTGATTTTAAGTATAGCACGCCGCCGCCCAAAAAGGAAGTGCCGCAAAATTAAAGGAACCTTGAATAAGTACATAATGCTGCGGTCATCTACAACGGTCTACGCCATAAGACTAATATCTTGTGCGTAAACATTTTAAATTATTGACGTTTTCCGAAGGGGAAGATATAGTACAAGTCAAACATATCCAACAGACTGGATTTTATGTCCAGCCTGTTGGATATGTTTTTCTCTGCTATTTTCATGGTCTACAAAAAATGGGATATGTAGCTAATAATCTACACATCCCATTTTAAAAGGTCGTGTTACCGATGAAAATAAAGAGGTTGTGATTCAACCTTCTATAAAATGATTTTGCTGGCGCCTAACAACAATTTATGTTAGACTTCTGTAATAATGAAAGCATTTCTGCCATTGCAATGCTATGGAACAACCGACAGTGAAATATTATTTTATAGGCGGCCCTTACATATCCACTCATGAATAGATTTGATGAATTCAAATTCTGTGGTTGATACACTATAAGATGCATTTCCCAATTTGTTTTGTAGTGAGTCTATACGTTCGAGCCATTTCGTTTTGGCTGACTTTCCGCCTGCTATTTTTTCTTCTTCTGGTCGTGTTAGGATGGATTCAAATAACTCAGTCCAATGACTACCAGCTGTTACTATTTCGCCGCATTCTTTGAGTTTGACGCAATCCCATATGGTAACAGGAGAAGAGCCGTCTCCAGTGGCAATGCTATCGTAGTTTCTTTCATCTGCCACACTTTTGGCGCGTTTATAAATTGACTTTGGAAGCCCTTTAATTTCCCAATTTTCACCATATTTTTGACTAAGAACTTCTTGTATAGTCTGCTTAGTTACAGCTTCAATCTCTCGAAGATACGTTATAGAATCGGCATTATATGTTTTTGCCTCATTTGCCCAGTATTCTTGTAAGCCTTCTGGGCAAAAGTCTGTTCGAGCCTTTGCCACTTCTCGCTGAAATGCCCGCCAAAACCGAGTATCTGCACCTCCGCCAAAATATCCTCGAAGATTTTTTCGCTCCTGTTGTGTTAGATCGTTAAGATATTGGTTCAATGGATCAAGATAAAATGCAACCTGTCTTACAACTTCATCAGTATTCTGAGTTTTGGGAGATATTTCTTTTCGTTCAATTAGGTGGTTTACAATATCGTTAATGACACGAATGAGAGCTTGAATGCCACGGTTCATGGTTAACATACCGTCATTGCTGTCACCGCGTTCCCATTCATTGGGGACAGCATCCTTTACATATCGGAGACACGATTCAAGGAAAGGATAAAGTAAATCACAGGTTTCTTGATTAGAGCCAACATCAAAAGTCCCATCTTTAACGATGGTGTTTTTCTTCCCAAATTGAGTTATAAAGTTACTGCTTTTTAATGCGGCTTGAATGACCCCTACAGAAATACACTTCGTGGAGGATTTTTCGTCTTCACCAATTACAACTCTTCCCAATAGTGGGGAAGTTTCTTCTTCTCCAAGCATTTGTGCAATTTTGGATCTAAGAGCTTGACGTCTTTCTGCAAACTCAGGCGAATCCCATAGCATATCAGCATTAAGAGTTACACGTAATGTCTTTGAAACGGCTTTTTGATTCTCATTTATATCCATAAATAGCTTGATTTGCTCTTGCCTATTTAGGTCAACAAATGCAACAACTGGAATGCTATTTGTTGTTGCATACGTTGAATCAGAATATCCGTACAATCGATGCTGACCATCAATAATATAAGCAGAGCGGTACCGCTTCGGCAAATGCAAAACACCAAGTTTGGAATGAGCACCGTCAACTTTAGTACCAGACACATCAAATTGAAGTCCTCTTCCGCCTGATTCGATACTTATAATCAAAGAATTAGGAAAATATCCGCCTGAATTGATGAAGTGTTGTACATCCGTTAGGCGTTTTTTCTTGATCAACCGTTGATATGTGGGCATCATGTTTTTGTTTGCTTCATTACGATGGAGAACATAACCGATTTTCAGTAAGCGTTCAGGCTCAATAGAAAAAGAATAGTATTTGTGTCCTCCCATTTCCCCTTGAATAGCGGGTATTTTATCTTCCATATTTCGGATTTCTTGATTTGCAAACAGATTCCCCAATAACTGGTATCTAGCACATGTACCGAGATGCTTTACTAATTCATAGTAATAATTGATCACCGCATCACTAAAATGCGCAATGCCCCATTCCTGCATTCGCTTTTGGTCAGCGGGAGCAATAATATAATTATGTGTTGCCCATATGAATTTGACTTTTGCTCTTGGAAATCGCTTGAGCGCTTCATGACGCAAACCATCCATTTGCCCATGAAATGCCTCCAACGGCTTTTTGAAAACACCATCTTTTATGGTCTCTGCCGCTTTGCATTCTATGATTATAACTGTTTCATCATCAGCGGCAAAAACATCAATCTGTTGAGTTAAGTCCGGATTCTGATAGTCATAAGACATTTCAAAATATCGATCAGAATTCATATAGGAAAAACCGAGACGTGCAAACAAGCACCAAACGCGATCTTCAAACAATTCATCGGATTTTTTTGCTTTCCTTACACCAACAAATTTTGGATTTTTGTAGCTTTTATACTCTTCCCATCCCTCCTCAATGAGTTCCGGAAGGGCAACACGGCGTTCTTTAGCTGTAATAAAAGTTTTCATTCGGAGGGCTTTTGCCGTTAATAAATCTTTAGAAGAAACAATGGAATCCCATTTGGTTTTCGTTTCACTCATGATTAACCTCCGGAATGTTTGTAAAAATATATTCAGAAATGGAAGTCCTTGTAGCGTTTTTACCCCCAATTAGGCTATTACGTTGTAATTCTACAATGCGATCTCCCTGTGTCAAAAATATTTCCTTTATTGTTTCGTGCGCGGCATTTGTTAATATGTAATAGGCATCATGATGCTTGATATACTCTATAAAGACTTTTAATCTATGTTGGTCATCTAACGAAAAAAGATTTTGATTATATTGGATAAAACCGTTGTTATTATGGGATACAGTATATGGCGGATCCAAGAACACTAAATCGTGCGGCTTAATTCGATATTTATTAATCTCAAAATCTCCGACTTCAATTCTTGCATTTTGGAGTTTGCAGCTAGCCGAGCGAACTCTATCCATATGATAGACCCATGTGTTGCGGAAACCGTAAGGAACATTATATCGTCCATTCCGATTCACGCGGTATAATCCATTAAAAGACGTTTGATTTAAATAGATAAATCGAGCAGCATTTATAGGTGTATTGTCTAAGGTGAATTCATCTCGGATTTGATAGTAATCACTCTCTGTATTTGGCATGTTTTCAAGAAAATGAATTACATCTTCAGGATTATCTCTAACTTGCAGGTATGTATTAATTAACTGCGGATTTGCATCGGAAAGATAAGACTTTTTGGCGTGTTCTGTTGAAAAAAAGACTGCGCCACCTCCCAAAAAAGGTTCGTGATAATGCTCGATTTGAATATTACGTATAAGTTCAGACATATATGGAATTAACCATGTTTTTCCTCCTGCCCAGCGTACAAATGGTTCGATGTTTGGCATAGGTTACTCCATTCAAGCATTAATATGGTAAATGGTAAGACGTTTAAAAAGTGAATTTCCTCTATTTTGGTTTTAGTAAAATTATTATGATCATCAATAATAAAGAGCGAATACATTTTACTTAAAGAGGCGTAGACATATAGATAGTTTTTGCTATATATGTTGTTATGGTGTACGAAATAGCTTTGACTATATCAGCAAAATACAATCATTATATTATTATAGTATAGCAAATACATACTACTATTTCAACAAAATCCGTTACATTTTTCCCCGAATATTCTAAAACGACACGAAATTATAGATTATACGAAGCACTATGAAAGCAGTGAATGCTTAAATGTTAGATTTCCGGCCACATAATCTTCCACTCAAAATACTCAGCCTGTGTAATCTCCCCCACATACAACTTTTTCTGAACCGCAGCCCAATCCTTCAGAAAATCATCCAGAATCGTATCATCAAACCACATCGCCACCGGGGAGCGCGGCGGCCAGTTATCGTTATCATCGTAGTGCAGCGCAAAGCTTGGGTTGGCATTATACCGTGCTGTGCCGCGCTCGGTGGGGACCAGCTTGATAACGCCGGGTTGCTCCTCGTCCAGCCAGAAAAGCTGTTCCAGAATATCATTCGCCGGACCGTTTCCGCCATCGGAAAGTGCCAACGGGGAAACACGCAAAGCCTCTGCTATCTGATTTAGCAGGGGCTTTTTTGGTACGCGGTAACCCATTTCGTACTGCGCAATGCGGTTTGCGCTGAGGTCGACCAACTCGCCCAACTCTTTCTGGGTCATGCGGCGGTGCTGGCGGATGCGCTTGATTTTCTCTCCGATGTTCATTTCGTTCACTCTCTTTGCAGGATTTTCATTATTGTACCACACCATAACATAAAAGCGCAAGAAAAAAGTAACAATTTTGCGAAAACTATTGACATTCGCATAAAAGCGCAGTATCCTATATTCACATCGCAAATATGCGAAAGCTAACTATAAGGATGGTGATCGAATGGATTGTAAAGAAATCAGAGAAATGTACAAGCTCATGTTTGCGGAGTACCCGGACATTGTAACGGTCAAGGATCTGCAAGCCATGCTGGGCATCAGCCGCCATGCGGCCTATGACCTGCTGGGAGAGGGCGAGATCAGCTGCATCCGGCTGGGAAACGCCTACAAAATCCCCAAAATCAATGTCATTGACTATGTTCTGAAGCGTCCAGGCGGTCAGACCCGCGTGAGCGCGTAGGAGAAAGCCTTGCTTTTGGCAAGAGCACCGCCCCGTCTCAAATAGATTCGGCACCTTGAAAACTGCATATCCGACAAGCAAGGTACATTCACCACATTGCCGTCAACTTACGAGTACGGCAGCGCAGACAGAGTACGCGCCATGACTGCCACCGGGCACGAGCGATTCAGTCTCTGGTAAACACCCCGTGGCGGAGTGGAGCGCAATGACAGATGTGGTCGTAAAGATACTTCCGTCCAGTCATAGTTCACACAATGAGGGCGGCAGGCAGAGAACCTGGCTGGGGTAAAAATACCCATGATGCCGTTGCAGCCGAACGGCAGCCTTGCAAGTCGTCCCCACAGCTGGGGCAAGGTGGGCAAATGCAGCTGTAAATCGAAATATTATCCCGAAAGTGTACCGAACGGATTCACTTCTTCTAGCCCAGTAAAAGTAGTGAATCAGAACAGTATACTTTCGGAAAATTTATTGGGAGTGAATCAGATTTGATTCACTTTTCAGAGAACAGGGCATACAAGTGAATCAGTTCTGATTCACTCGCAGTAACCGCCCAAATCCGCCCGGTGTGGGGCAGATGCCACACGCAGCACACGGATACGAAACAGCCAGAACACCCGCCGTTTGGCGCGTTTGTGGGGCTGTGGGGCAGCGTGAGCCGTACAACTTAACACTGGAGAATAAAACTTACTACACACAAAACGACGATAGTATGAGATAATAGATATATACCAAAACAGAAAGGACGATGCGAATGAATTATGAAAAACTTCCGAAAACGATCTCCGCCGAAGAACTCCTCTCCACGCCGCTGCCGCCGGTCAAGTGGATCATTCCCGATCTGCTCCCAGCTGGTCTTGCGCTGTTTGCCGGCCCCAGCAAAGCGGGCAAAAGCTGGCTGACCCTGTGGCTGTGCTTGCAGGTCGCGCAGGGCAAGCCTATGTGGGGGCGCGAAATAGAGCCGCACACCGTGCTTTATCTATCGCTGGAGGACACCTTCAACCGCCTGCAGAAGCGCCTTCTCCAGCTTGTGGGCAGTGAAGAAGCCCCCGAACGGCTGGTCATGCAGACGGAATGTGGCAGCATCGGGCAGGGGCTGGAAGAACAGCTCACCAGCTTCATCTATCAGCACCCGGACACCGGGCTGATCGTCATCGACACCTTGCAAAAGGTGCGTTCCAGCGACCAGAACAACAGTATGTATGCCAGCGATTACAAGGAAATCAGCGCGTTGAAGGCATTGGCGGACAAGTATAACATCTGTATTTTGCTGATCCACCATCTGCGCAAACAAGCCGCAGACGATCCGTTCCAGCAGATTGCAGGCTCCAACGGTCTGATGGGGGCGTCCGATACCAGCTGGGTCATGCAGCGCAAACGCATGAGCCAGACCGCCAGCATTTTGGTGACCGGGCGCGATATGGACAACAAAACACTGCGTCTGCACGAAGAAAACTGCGTTTGGATGCTGGACGAGGAAGAAAGCACAGAACAGATTGTCGCTAAGGCTGTGCCGAGTTACCTTTGGAAAGTGGCTGACTACATCGATAGTGTCGGAACATGGCAAGGCACGGCTACCGAATTGCTTTCTGCAGCCGATATTGAGGGCGTTTTGCCCCACCAGCTGACCCGGAAAATCGTGGAACACTTCGATACGGTATTCACGCCAAGAGGTATCCGCTATGAAACCCACCGCACCTCGCAGGCGCGGCAGATGAAGTTCTCTCATGACGGAAATGACGCAGATGACGCTAATGACGCTGAAATTGACATAACCCAGCTTTTCAAATGGGATATCTCACAAACAGCGTCATCAGCGTCATTAGCGTCACAAAGGTCGCGTAAGGAGAGCAAGCATGGGCGAAGTGTTGCCACAGGGCAACCCGCCGAAAAGCCTACGGGGACAGCCCCGAACCCCTGTGAGGCTGCGAGCGCATGAGAAAGCGCAGCGTTGGAATCAACGTCCGCGTCAGCGTCACCGAGAAACGAAAAATGACGCTGATGGCTAAACGGTGCGGGTTATCTCTCTCGGAATACTTACGCCAGCGGGCGCTGGGATATGAACCGGGCGGGCATCCGCCCAAGGAGGTATTTAATGTATTGGACAAACTGGATGAAATTGCAGAGAACTGTTCTGCACTGGAAGGGGCAGCCATCAACGCCCAGACTGACCGCTTGAGGGACCTGCTCATTGGCGGTAACTAAGATTTGGGCAATCAAGGACAGCCTACAGCGTGTCCTTGACTACGCGGCCAACCCGGACAAGACTGAATACGATGCTCTTGCCCAGACACTGCACTATGCAGAAAATGATGCCAAGACCAAGCTGAACGAGAGCGCCCAGCTCGTCACCGGCATCCATTGCAGTGTAGATCATGCGTGGGAAGATATGCGGGCTGTACAGGAACGCTTTGGTAAAACGGACGGCGTGGTGGCGCTCCATGCCTACCAGAGTTTCCGCGAGGGAGAGGTTACTCCGGAGCAGTGCCATGAGATCGGCGTGGCACTGGCCCGCAAAGTTTGGGGCAAACGGTTTCAGGTGCTGGTCGCCACCCACATGAACACGGATAATTTACATAATCATTTCGTGATAAATTCCGTGTCCTATGTGGACGGCAAGAAATACGAGCAGCGCCGCAGCCAGTATGCCGAGTTCCGGGCAGCATCCGACAAGTTGTGTCGGGAGTACGGCTTGTCGGTGGTGGAGCAGCCCAAGGCAAAAGAACCAGCGCGTTACGCCCGGATACGGGAGGCCATTGACCAAGCCTGTGAGGATGCCAGCACCGCAGAGGACTTTCACAGGGCACTGTATCGGCAAGGGTACATTTTCGGCAGTGACCCTAACCGTAGGTACGCAACCATCCGGGCGCGGGATGGCGGACGAGCCGTGCGGCTTTATAGGCTGGGAGAAGAATACGATTTACCTGCCATAGATGACCGACTGCGCGGGAACTACTTACTGTATGGGCCAAGGCTGTATGAGTTGAAACACCCGCCCCGGCAGTACACGCCGAAACGGTATCGTCCTACGGAAAATAGAAGCATCCTCCAAATTTTCTTTGAGGTATTCTTCGGGGAATCCCAGATGCACCGCTTATATCTGTACTACTGTTACCAACTGGGCATCTTACCCAAGAAGCAGCAGCCCCGCATCAACCGCCCGGAATTAGAGCGTATATGGAAAGACACTGAGAGAATCCTTGCCGAACACGCCTTCGTTCATGACCACAAGTTCCCATCTTTGCAGGCCATCGTGGACTATCGCAAGGGCTTGTCCCAGCAGATGGAAACCCTTACCGCGCAGCGTGCCGAGGTCGTCAAGCAGATGCGCCGAAAGGATGCTCCGCCGGAACTGGCAGACCAACGCATGGCGTTGACCTGTGAGATTGCCAAACTCCGCAAAGAGGATAAGATTGCAGAGGGAGCAATCAAGCGTATTCAACGCACACGCGAATCCAACCGTATTGACCGGGAAAACAGGATGCCGCAACATCCCAGACCACGCCGCCGCAGACGGGAGCAGGAACGCGAATGATGTCAGTTTGCACCCAATGCGCAGGACGGTTCTTGTGCAATTCTGTGAATAGCTTTCCGGCGGGATTGCTGGTATCGTTGTACCGAACCCAAAATGCAGCAACTTGAAAAAAGGAGAGATGCCTATGGTAGCAGGACGCTTACAGGAGAAAAACGGATTTTATTACATCGTGCTGAGTTACACCGACTCGGCAGGAAAACGCCGTCAGCCGTGGATTGCTACGGGCTTGACGGTAAAGGGAAACAAGAAACGCGCCGAAAAAATGCTGGCGGAAACACGAAAGAGTTTCACGATTCCCAAGGGGCAGGTGTCCGAACTCAGCCCGGATATGGCATTCAGCGACTATATGCGGTACTGGCTGAAAATGATGCGGACCGCTGTGACGGAAACTACTTACTCGTCCTATTGCTTCAACGTAGAGAAACATATCATTCCCTATTTTGAACCGCTGGGCGTAACGCTGGCAGGGCTGCAGCCGCGACAGATTCAGAGCTTTTATCTGCACGAAGCGGAAACGCTGAAAAATACCTCTATCCTGCGATTCCACGCCAATCTTCACAAGGCACTGAAATACGCCGTGCGCATCGACCTGATTGCCAGCAACCCGGTGGACAAGGTGGACCGCCCCAAGCCGCAGGCATTCATGGCAAGCTATTACAGCGCCGAGGAGATGGAAAAGCTCTTTGAAGCCGCCCAAGGGCATAAGCTGGAACTTATCATCCAGCTTGCAGCTTTTTACGGACTGCGCCGTGCCGAGGTGATGGGGCTGCGTTGGGAGGCCATCGATTTTGAAGCCAAGACGCTGACCATCCGCCACATTGTGACCAGCACCCGCATCGACGGCAAGAAGATTCTGGTAGAAGCTGACCGCGCCAAAACAAAATCCAGTCTGCGCACCCTGCCGCTGGTAGACCCGATTGCCGAACGCTTAAAAGCCGTCAAAGAGCAGCAGGAATACAACCAGAAAATCTGCGGCAACTGCTATAACCAAGAGTACCTTGGCTATGTATTCGTGGATGCGATGGGAAACCTGATCCAGCCGGATTCCGTGACGACGGGCTTTCCGCAGCTTTTGAAAGAAAATGGTTTGCGCAGGATCCGATTCCACGATTTGCGCCACTCCTGCGCCAGCCTGTTGCTGAAAGAGGGCGTGCCGATGAAGCAGATTCAAGAGTGGCTGGGTCACAGCGATATTTCCACCACAGCGAATATCTACGCGCATCTGGATTCGCAGTCCAAGAACCTGAGCGCCCGGACGATGGCAAACACGCTGACATTGCCCGAAGCGCAGCCCATAAAGAAGTGGTGATTTGAACAGCGGCGGCATCTGAGAAATCAGGTGCCGCCTTTTTGCTGTCAATTTGTACCCAAGATGCAGGAAGAATCTTGTGTAGTTCTGTGAATAGCTATTTGCCGTGATTGCTGGTATGATTTGTACCGAACCCGAAAATCACTACTTGAAAATAAAGGGGAGATGTTTATAAGAAAAGCAACGGAATTTTGCAAACTAGCAATAAAAAATCACTACCCAATGTGAAATTGAGTAGTGATACTTGGCGCAGACGGTGGGATTCTCCCGCGCCCTTGCAACAGTCCGCAGGACTGTTGCAGCCCGGCGGGACGCAAAGCGCCGGGCACGGGCTGTTCGAATCCCACCTTGCAGCCCTTGCATAGTTTGTCGCAAAAATAAAAAGCAGCACCCCGCAGGGTGCTGCTCTTGGCGCAGACGGTGGGATTCGAACCCACGTGACATTGCTGTCAAATTGATTTCGAGTTTTTTGGTATATATCGCAACTGACGGTATTTATCGGAAAAAAGCGGAAGTTGTCGGAAGATGATTCGACCGACCTACGACGAAAAATGTTGAAAAAGAAGTTCTTTTTAACGTCAGAACGTCGCAATTCGAACCCATTTCGAAATGCCGATTTTTCGGGAAAAATGAGAGAAAAACAGGCATTTTTGGCACATTGGAGAGATGTTGGAGAGAAAAACAGGAGAGAACAAAAAAGCTCAATTTTCCTTATTGTTATGGGCATTTACAAAAGTGTGTTGACTAAATTTTATGCAAATTCCCCCTTGCTTCAAAAATCAAACCGTCCCTGCCTGCTGTTGATGAGTTCGAATAATGGACGGTGATTCTAGTGGATTACAGTTATGACTTTGCAAAAATCAAGGCAAACTACCCTGAAAAAATCGGGCTGGAGCAGATGCGCGTCATCTGCCATATCAGCAAAAAGACGGCGCGTTACCTGCTGACAAGCGGGCTTGTTCCCTGCATAGATACCGGCAAGAAAACCCGCCAGTACATCATCAATACAAAAGATGTTATCACGTATCTTAAAAAGCGTCAATCCCAACCGGAAAAATTCTCGGCACCGACCGGGTATTACTCAGCGAGCTGGAACAAAGGCGGCAAGCCCAAAATGCTGACCTTACGGGAATGGGCAAATCTGGATACCGCCAAAAGCAGAAAGAAGTTTCAGGACTTTCTTACCCTGAAAACGCAGCCCTACAGCGATGTGCTGAGTGTTGCCGAAGCAAGCCGGTTTACCGGCTATCACCACAACACCCTGACGAATTGGTGCCATAACGGTTACATCCGATACTTTGAAATCAGTGGGGGGTATATGATTCCCAAATCTTGTCTGCTGAATTTCCTGCTTAGTCCTCATATCCTGGACAGCTATCGACCTTCTAAAAAGCTGGTTGACCTTGCGAAAGAATTCAGCCGACAAGGCATATCGACAAAAAAGCCCACCGCCAAATGAGTGCTATAGAGAAAAGCAGCGTCCCCCGAATGTAAAACGGAGGACGCTGTTTTTATAGCCCTATTTCAACTGCTGACAATTTGTCACCAGTTGGCGCATGACTGTCATCGGCATTAGGCAGCGACATATAGCTTCCGTAATTTTTAACTGCCTACAATTTGTAGTCATTTCACAAACCGTATGCTTTGGAGCTATTTCAGATTATGCCCTATTAAATCGAAGCATTTGAATTCTGCCACTAACAGCGGCGGCAATTTTCGCGGCTCGTTCATCATCAAACTGGGCGGCTGTTCGGAAGATTTCTTCTACTTTATTGGAAAATCCATCAAGGCGCTCCAGCGGCAGATCCACATAAGGCGCTATCAGCTTTAGCTGGGATTGCTGCGAGGTTTCAAACGGTTTTGCGGGAACCATGGCTTCCGCATTAATCGCGCGGGTGAGGGTCATCTGCCAAAGGCTTGTGCCGCTGTCATAGATGGGCGCTGTTCCTTTCCATTCCAGCGTTTCGGAATCGCGCAGGAAACCGAAGTTTCCCAAATGGCGATCCGTGTTGGCTAAGATGAAATCGGCAGCCAGCATATTGCAGACCGCTTTCCTTGCATCAGGGATTCCGATGGTCCGGCAGCAGGTGTCGAAGTGTTCCCAGTTGGAAACGCCCTGCGCTTGCGGCAGCAGCCGCATAAATTGGGCGGCGGTGACAAGCTCGGTGTGGTCATTGGTAAAGCACGCGCAGGCGGACATGACCTGCCCGCCCTGCTCTACGAGCCAGTAGGGAACGTGCGGCATACCAAGCGCATCATACAGAGCCGTGGCAACGATTTCGTTGTAAGGCTCCTGCTTGTAAATGCCCGATCCTGCTTTTAAGAGGATTCGTTTTCCGTCCGCAATGCGCCAGCGCTTTTGTAAAAAGCCGTCTGAGGTATTGCAGGGGGAACACAAATCCGGCTGTGCCGAGAGAACCCCCTCGCCAAACAAAGCGCGTCCTACATCGTCAGAAAAGTCGTTCTCGTAGAAATTTACATCGCGCCAGTTCTGTGGGGCATCGCAGGGCGTGACCCAATACTGGTCTGAAAGGCTCAGCCCGCTGCATTTGACAAGCAGAAGTTCGGCGTAAGGAATATGCAGCTTTTCCAAGGCGTGCTCCAGCCCGGAACGGCTTGCCGGAATACCGCGCCCTGCCCACCATTTGCGCAGGGACAGAACATCAAAGCTGCCATCGCTATGCTTTGCGCCAAGTGGAATCCTCTGCGCCGAAAGAACCTCTGCCACATCAATAATGTCGCCGGTCTTTTCAGCTATTTCAATAACAGCCACTGGATGATTGCGCTGCATCAGGAAAAATCGCATTCTGCTCACCTGCCTTACCTTATAGAACGATTATACTCTATCCGGCGGGGCTTTGCAATCTGCATTTTTGCCGCAGCGTCAATCCTTTTCTGTACACCAAGGGGGAAGTATATCTTTTTTCGGGAAATGGGGTGCCGTCTGTGTTTTCCCCCACACCCCCTTTCAGCCAGCTGAAGTGACAAATAGCCAGCTGAAACAAGAATATCGTTACTCTACGCCTTTACCATCGGTAAGGGCGCTTTTTATTTACACCAACGGAGGAAGTCAGCAATGAGATTACCCGCAGAGAACATCAAAGCCGCCCGCGAGGTTCAGCTCGTGGATTTCTTAAACACCTACCGTCCCGGAGAGCTTGTACGCAAATCCAGGGATGAATACTGCACAAAATCGCACAGCAGCTTGCGAATCACGCCGAGCAAGAACCTGTTCCACTGGTGCTCCCAGAGCAAGGGCGGCAGAGGCGCGCTGGAGTATCTGCTGACGGTCGAGGGGATGAGTTTTCGCTCGGCTGTAATGCTTTTGAACGAGATGGAGCTTGTTCCTTTTCAGCAGGCCAGAGCCGCCGCCGAGGAAAGCAGCCGAACGCACGACTTTACACTGCCGCGTCCCGACAAAAATGCACAGGCAGCGACCGCCTACCTGATGCACCGCGGTATCAGCCCCAAGGTGCTGCGATATTGCCTGAACGAAGGGATTCTGTATCAGACCACGCGCGGCAACTACCGCAACTGCGTTTTTGTGGGCAAGGATGAAGGCGGCGTTCCGCGTTCTGCTTTTCAGCGTGGCTGCCAAGGCACCTACCGCGGTGATGTCACCGGCAGCCAAAAGAAGTACGGATTTCTGATGCAAGCGGAAAACCCGGACTGCGATACCGTTGAGCTGTACGAGGCCCCGATTGATGCTATGTCCGGCGCGACCTTGCGGCAGTATACGGACATTGGAAAGTGGCGCAGTGTGCATTATCTGGCACTGGGCGGGCTGAACTATCTGCCCATCGACTACTTTTTGCAGCAGCATCCGCAGGTGAAAAATGTGGTGCTCTGTTTTGACCGTGATGAGCCGGGGCTGCGCTTTGCCGAAACGGTTGCCCAGCGCCTTGCCGAGCGCGGATTCAATGTGGAAAAACGGTTGCCTGCTGTAGGTAAGGACTACAACGAAAGCCTTATCTGGTACAAGTCAAAGATTGAAAAACAGCGAGGAGAGCGCGTATGAAAACAATAGCGATTGCCAACCAAAAAGGCGGTGTGGGCAAAACTACGACCGCTGTAAACTTGGGCGTAGCATTGGCAGATATGGGTTATAAAGTTCTGCTGGTGGACGCCGACCCGCAGGGCGACCTGAGCAGTTACCTTGGCTACACCGGCGCTGCCAACAGCGCAACGCTCAGCGACCTGATGGAATCCGTTATTTCAGACGAACCGGCACCGGAAGTGGTGATGCACCATGAAGAACAAGTGGATTTTATTCCCTCGGACATTGGACTGTCGGATATGGAAGTTCGGCTGGTCAATGTAATGGCGCACGAGCGCATTATGGCACAGGCACTGGAGCCGTTCAAGGACAAATACGATTACTGCCTGATCGACTGTATGCCCTCGCTGGGTATCCTTACGGTGGCTTCGCTTGTGGCTGCTGACCGGGTGCTGATCCCTGTGCAGGCACAGCATTTTGCCTTGAAAGGCGTGGTGTCGCTGATCAAATCCATCAATCAAATCACGCGCCGCATCAAGCCGGAGCTTGAAATTGACGGCATTGTTCTGACCATGGTGGACCGGCGCACCAATCTGAGCAAAGATGTCTGTGCCGCCTTGCGGAATTCCTACGGATACGCACTAAAAATCTACCGCACGGAAATTCCCATTAGCACCCGCACCGCGGAGAGTGCCTCCAGCGCCCACAGCGTGCTGAGCTACGATGCAAGCGGTGCAGCAAGCGTTGCCTATAAAACCTTGGCAAAGGAGGTCGTGGACAATGAGAGAGTACGGCAGCAACATCATACTCCCCTCACTCGATAATCTCTTTTCCAGCGAGCAGGAACGGCAGGATGCCAAGTTGGAGAAAATCCAGATTCTACCGCTGTCTGAGCTGCACCCCTTTGAGGGGCATCCGTTTCAGGTGCGCGACGATGAAGAAATGGACAAGATGGTGGACAGCGTCAAAGAATATGGCGTGATGACACCTGCCATCGTTCGCCCGCGACGGGACGGCGGATATGAAATTGTAGCTGGACACCGCCGCTGCCACGCCAGCCGGCGCGCCGGAGTGGATACTATGCCCTGCATTGTGCGGGATATGGACGATGACACCGCCATTATTTTGATGGTGGATTCCAACTGCCAGCGCGAGCATATTTTGCCAAGCGAAAAGGCCAAGGCGTACCAGATGAAGTTGGAGGCAATCAACAGAAAGCTCGGTAGACCGTCAAAAGAAAATGTGCGCCAACTTGGCGCACATTTTTCTGGAAACCGAAGTACGCAAATCATTGGCGAAACTGCCGGTGACAGCAGCCGCCAAGTAGAGCGTTTTATCCGGCTGAACAAACTCACCCCTGACCTGATGCAGCTTGTGGATGACGGCAGACTCAAGACCACCCCTGCGGTGGAGCTGAGCTACCTGACGCCGGAGGAACAGGAAGAATTTCTCTCTTACATGGAAGAGGAAGGCTGCACACCATCATTATCCCAAGCGCAGAAGCTGAAAGCTGCCAGCAAGGAAAGTGTTCTGACGAAAGACAAGATTCACGGGATCATGTCTGCCCGTTCCCCCAGCGTAAAGCCGCGCGAACCGCAGCTCACGATTGCCGTATCCAAGGTCGAACGCTATTTCCCGAAGGGCTGTACCTCCGAACAGATGGAAAGTACCATCCTGAAACTTCTGGAAAACTACTACCGCAAACGGCAGGATTACGAACGATGAGGTGGCGGTATGACAAGAGTTTTGATTATAGAACCGGGCTACTGCCCCTATCAGGCTGCCTTTGACAGCCCGCAGGCGGCAATTTCCGAGGTGATCGAGGGCGACAGTTTGCTGCTGAAACCGTTCGGCACATCGAAAATCGGCGTTGTGTGCAGTAAAAACCAAAGCCGGCTGAAATACAACAGACAACTGGAGGATGGCTGCACCATACGCGGGCGGTTTCTGGTTTGTGGACTCAGTGAGTCCAAAATGTTGGGGCTTTCAAAAGAACAGGCGGAGCGCTACAATCGGCTGCTGTTCTTTCCGCAGGTAGAGGATATGCTGTCCGGTGATTTGCCGGTTGCCAAGGTTCGCCCGCCGGATGAGCGCTTTGGAAGTAAAATCTCTTTTTGGGAAAGGTTGAGCCGTTAATTATAAAGGAGAATCACCGAGATGAACAAACACGATACGGTCATTGGCTATATCGAATATCTTGACTGCAACGGATGCGTTCGGGAGCGCATTCCGTATGTCGATGCAGAGGAATTCAAAACCAGAATTTATGCTTCTTTGTATTGCGGTGAACCCATCATTCCGGTTGTGTTTCCAGAAAATCTGAGCCAGCCTCTTACCTTTGAAAAGGGCACCATTTTTCCGTGGGGGCTGCGAAGTGAAAAGCATGAGCTGCTGCCGTATGAGATCTACCAGACCAACGACCGGAAAATTGCGTTTTTACGGTATGACTACACCAAAGACCATATAAATTCCGCATCCTATAAGCTGGTGTACCGCGGGCAGATGGAATGCTGGCAGACGCTGGACAGCCTTTACTGCCTGCACAATCAGGAAAACCGCCCCAACGGCAGAAAGATGCGCTCCCTATCTGTCAGCGATATTATTGTGACGCATGAGGGCGGTGAGGCACACGCCTATTATGTGGAGCCGATTGGCTATAAACAGGTGGATGACTTGCTGCCGGGGCTGGAACAAGCCAAGAAACGCAGCGTTGCACGCGAAGAACGATAACAAAACCAGCTCAGCAAAGGAGCTATACCCACAGAAGAGAAACGCTTATGCAAAAGGACAAGGCCGAGCTAGAGGTCATGCGAATGACCAAGGAATACATTCAGTACTATATCAGATTGCAATGATTCCCTTACACTATACTGCTTTCCCTTAAAATGGCGTCGTTTTTAAGGGAAAATACCCCATATACTATCGTCAGCTCTGCACAGCAATGTGCAGGGCTTTTTTATTACCGCAAAGGAGATGAAACCGATTGGCGAATTACCAAAATATTTTACGGCAGGCACATCAGGCGATTGCCGATGTGGTGGACAATGCCGATAGCTGGCGGGCGTTTTTGCGCTCAGCCGCGTATACAACGCATTACGCCTTTCCGAATCAGGCGCTTATTTACAGCCAGCGCCCCGGAGCCACCATGCTGGCGGACATCGACACTTGGAACCGTGCTGCCGGGCGCTGGGTCAACCGCGGTGCGCGCGGCGTAGCGTCCCTTGGCACCGGTAATATGGCGGGCAATGTGCGGTATCTGTTTGACATCAAGGACACCCACCCTTCCGGCAAAGCCTCCAAACCATTGGGCTGGCAAATCACCGATGCCAACCGCTATCCGACCCTGCAAGCCTTGCAGGAAAAGCACAATGCCGAGAGCCTGCCGGAAATCTTTGGCTTGCAGGCAGCCTTGTATGTGGCACAGCACGGCAAACAGCTGGACGCCGATTTGCAAAATGCCGTGATCGGCAGCACGCTGGAATGGGCAAAGCCGCAGGAGCAAACGGCGATTTTTGCCAACCTTATCACGCAGAGCGCCGTCTATATGGCGGCAGTGCGCTGCGGTTTGGGCGACAGCGCCGTGCCGCAGGACGCCTTTGCGGACATTGACCGCTTTGATACCGAATCCGCGATTTTGGCGCTGGGCAATGCCGTCAACCGCGCAGGGCGGCAGATGTTTGCCGAAATCGGCGCTGTCGTCAAGAGCATCGACAGTGTTGCAAAGCCTCAGTCGAAACAGTATGATGTGAATGTAAGCAAGACGAACCAACAGGAGGTGCAGGATCATGGATATGACGAATCTGAACGGGTATCTGGTGCCCAAGATGGCAATGAAGGAAACGCACAGACCGCCGGTCGGGAGAATCGGTTTGCAGCGGGAGAAGTTCCTGCAAGAGAACCACTCCCTGCTGTACGACAAGATGCTGCTGGACGGGACGCTGTACAGCGACCTGAAACAGACCGAGCAGCGCTATTGGGAGCAGGTGGAGCAGACCATCACGAAGCTGCTGGTCAGCAACCCGGCACCGGACAAGAACAACGACCCGTTGGGTTGGACCGCGCACATGAACAGTCTGCAAGCGCAGGCGGCGGAACTGGCGATGCCCATCGTGACGAGCCTGTAAATACCGAACCCACAACAGCGGAGAGCGAGCCATCGCCCTCCGCTGTTTCTGTTTCCGATGAGATTGAACTGCCGGAAAGCGTGGGGCGCGGCGACCTTGCCGAGGAAACTGCCGCCGCAATCGGTCTGCCCGCACCTGAACAGCAGCAGGAAACCATCCGCCAATTACAGCCCCGCGCAAGCTGGCAGCCGCCCATCAAGGATGACGGCACCCATATCGACGAGCAGGACATTGTCGATGTTCTTGTCATGGGAAGCGGTTTTTGTGAGGGGCGTTTTCGCATACAGGAATACTTCTCCGCAGCAGTGCTGCCTACGGTAAAAGAGCAAGCCGACTGGCTGAAAAAAGAATACGGTATCGGCGGGCGCACTTGGGATTTCCGAGATGGCGAAAGAGGGTTTCTGGATTATGATGCCAAGGGGCTGAGAATCAAGCGCTATGCATCAGATAACGATCCGGACTATTTCCGCTTGCTGCCGTGGAACGAGGTTGCCCGCCGTTTGCACCTGCTGGTACACAACGACCAATATCTGGATGAAAACAACAAGCAGGGATATGAAAAATGGGAAGCGGAACAGCAAGCCAAACGCGACGCCCGTCAAGCCGAGATAGACTATGCGGAGAAAACAATCGCGGATTTTTGTGAACGCGAGGGGCTGGGCGAACCGGATTTTTCGGACCTTACGCACATCGACCTTGCCTATTCCACCACTGGGGACGGTGAACACGAAATTCAGGTGTACGCCAACTTCTTGCGCAATGAGATTGTGTATCTGGTTGATGGTTCCTTTGTGGACAGTGCGCGCTTCGACAACACAAGGGCGCTTGCCAAGGAAGGCATTGAGGACATTGAATTTTCGCAGTTCATTGACGATGCGGAAGCAGCGTATGAAGCATATCAGGAACGCTACAAGCCCAAGCCTGTGGAAAAACGCCCGCTGGCTGCCGGGGATACTGTCTATCTGGAAAACGACCACCCCTTTACGGTGGAGGAAATCGGCATCTTTGATGTGCATCTGCGTGACGAGGATTTCCCGCTGATTGGGCGCGCCGTCAACCGCGCGGAGTTTGCAAGGCTGCTGGCGGCAAATCCAAAAAACCAAGCTCTGGCGGCACCCGACACGGTGGTTGAGGGGCAGGTCATTGAGAAAACAGACACACCGGACGAACCTGTGAAGGGTGAAGTCTTAGAACCTGTAGAAGAACCCGCAGAAGAAACCTCGTCTGGTTTTGGCGAGCAGGTCTTGCAGGCGGCGGAACTCATTGCTCTCAAGGAAGCCTATGAGCCGAACAACTATATCCCGCCGCAGGACCCTGCACCCCCGCGCTCACCGCGCGAAAAGTTTGCCGCCAACATCACCGCAATTCGCACTTTGAAATCAATCGAAAAGCGTATGGCGGACGGCGGTCCCCACGCAAACGGCGAGGAGCAGGAAATCTTAGCCCAATACTCCGGCTGGGGCGGTTTGTCCGATGCCTTTGAACCCAACAAGGACAGCTGGCACAGCGAATATACCGAGCTGAAAAGCCTGCTGACAGAGGAAGAATACGCTGCTGCCCGCAGCAGCACCCTGACCGCCTTTTACACCCCGCCCGAAGTCATTGACGCAATGTACACCGCCCTGCGCAAAATGGGTGTGGGTGCCGGAACGATTCTGGAACCCAGTATGGGTGTGGGCGCGTTTTTTGGGCAAAGCCACAGCTATTTGTATGAGCCGACCACCCGCCTTTTCGGCGTGGAGCTGGACAGTCTGACCGGCAGAATTGCCCGCCAGCTGTACCAGAAAGCCAACATCCAAATCACAGGCTTTGAGAAAGCCGACCTGCCCGACAGCTTTTTTGATGTGGTTATCGGCAATGTACCGTTTGGGGATTACAGTGTGGTTGACCCGCAGTACAATCGGCTGCATTTCAAGATCCACGACTACTTTTTTGCCAAATCCATCGACAAGCTGCGCACGGGCGGTATCATCGCCTTTGTCACCTCCAGCGGTACGCTGGACAAAAAGAGCGAAGAAGTGCGCAGGTACATCAATGCCCGATGCGACTTTATCGGTGCCGTGCGTCTGCCGGATTCCACTTTTAAGTCAGCCGGAACCAAGGCTATGGCGGACATCATCTTCCTGCAAAAGCGTGACCGCATTCTGGAGCAGGACGCGAGCTGGCTGCACACCACCCAGACGGAGGATGGGCTTTCCCTAAATAGCTATTTTGCCGAGCACCCCGAAATGGTCTGCGGTACACTGAAAACCGTCAGCGGTCCGTATGGCCCGACCCTGACCTGCGAAGCGTTTGCCGATAAGCCCCTTGCCAATGTGCTGAAAGAAGCCATGTCCCACCTGCACGCTGAATTTCACTTTCAGGACATCGAGCTGCAGGAATCCGGCGCTGTCGAAGCCAGCATACCTGCCGAACCCGATGTACGCAACTTCAGCTTTTGTATCCGTAACGGGAAATTCTATTACCGCGAGAACGCCATTATGCGCGAGGTTTCCCTTGGTGCTACCTCCGCAGCGCGTATGCGGCTGCTGATCGAACTGCGGGATACCACACGGGAACTGATTCAAGCCCAGCTGGAAGATATGCCGGATGAAGTCATCACGGAGCTGCAAGGAAAACTCAACCGCCAGTATGACCACTACCACAGTAAGTTTGGACTCATCAACAGCCGCGGCGCGTCGCTGGATATGCGGGATGACAGCGGATATTTTCTGCTGTGCTCCTTGGAAAACCTCGACAGCGAGGGCAATTTCATCGGCAAGTCGGATATGTTTTCAAAGCGCACCATCCGGGCTGCCCGCCCTGCCGAGCGCGTGGAAACCGCCAGCGAGGCGCTGGCGCTGAGTGTCGGTGAGCGCGCAGGCATCGACTTTGGATATATGCAGCAGCTGACCGGCAAGGACAAAGATACATTGGTGAACGACCTGCAAGGCGTTATCTTTGCCGACCCCTTGGAAAAGAACTCTGATGGCGAACCGCGCTACTATACCGCTGATGAATATCTTTCCGGCGATGTGCGCCACAAATTACAGGTAGCGAAGCTGGCGGCACAGAATAACCCCGCTTTTGCCGTGAATGTACAGGCATTGGAAACCGTGCAGCCGAAGGACTTGGAAGCCAGCGAAATTGCCGTGCGTCTGGGTGCTACTTGGCTGGCTCCTGAACTCATCAAGCAGTTTGCCGATGAATTGGTGGACGCGCCTTACTATGTGCGGGACCGCGTGAAGGTGTTGTACATCCCACTGACCGGCGTTTGGAATGTGACCAACAAGAGCTTTACGGGCGGCAACATTAAAGCCACCGTGACCTACGGCACACAGCGCGCCAACTTCTACCACATCTTAGAAGAAAGCCTGAACCTGCGGGATGTGCGCATTTTTGACACCAAGGAGGATATGCAAGGCAACAAAATCCGCGTTCTGAACGCCGCTGCCACGCAGGAAGCCCAGATGAAACAGCAGCAGATCGAGGACGCTTTCAAGGACTGGATCTGGAAGGACCCGACCCGCCGCCAGATGCTGGTAAAGGAATACAACGAACGGTTCAACTCTCTGCGCCCCCGCGAATACGATGGCAGCCATATTCTGTTCCACGGTATGTCGCCCGAAATCACGCTGCGCCCACACCAGAAAAACGCCATCGCGCACATTCTGTATGGCGGCAACACGCTGCTGGCGCACGTCGTAGGCGCGGGTAAAACCTACGAAATGGTCGCTGCAGCGATGGAAAAGAAACGCCTTGGGCTTTGCACCAAGACCCTGATCTGCGTTCCCAACCACCTGACCGAGCAGCTTGCCGGAGAGGCTTTGCAGCTGTACCCCAACGCAAATATTCTTGTAGCGCGCAGGACGGATTTTGAAAAAGCCAACCGAAAACGGTTCTGTGCCAAAATTGCAACTGGCAATTATGACATCATCGTGATCGGGCACAGCCAGTTTGAGCGCATCCCGCTGTCACAGGAACGGCAGGTCGAATACCTGCAAAGCCAAATTCATGATGTAATTAACCAAGTGGCACAGCTGAAAGAGGAACGTGCCGAGAATTTTACCGTCAAACAGATGGAGCGTATGCGCAAGCAGCTGGAGAAAAAGCTGGATAAGCTCAACGACCAGTCCCGCAAGGACGATGTGGTGACCTTTGAACAGCTTGGCGTGGACAGCCTGATGGTGGACGAAGCCCACGCTTTCAAGAATCTTGCGGTGCTTTCCAAAATGCGCAACGTGGCGGGCATATCCCAAACCGAGAGCCAGCGCGCCAGCGACCTGTATATGAAGTGTCGGTATTTGGATGAAATCACCGGCAGCCGCGGCGTGGTGTTTGCCACGGGTACGCCCATCAGCAACTCTATGGCAGAGCTGTTCACGATGCAGCGGTATTTGCAGCGGGAAACCTTGGAGCAGCACGGGCTTTCCTCCTTTGATGCGTGGGCATCCACCTTTGGGGAAACCGTGACAGCCGTGGAGCTCGCGCCGGAGGGTACCGGCTACCGAACAAAAACGAGATTTTCCAAATTCTATAATCTGCCGGAATTGATGAGTATGTTCAAGCAGGTGGCGGATGTGCAGACGGCGGATATGCTCAACCTTCCGGTGCCCAAACTGGTGGGCGGCAAGCCCATCAATGTGGCGCTGCCGCCCAGCCCCCAGCAAAAACAGATGGTGGCTGACCTTGCCGATCGCGCCGAGGAGATTCGCGCCGGAAATGTAGACCCCACCGAGGACAATATGCTCAAGGTGACCAACGATGGCAGAAAGCTGGCGCTGGATCAGCGGTTGATCGACCCCAATTTACCCGAAAACCCCAACGACAAAGTTCACGCCTGTGCCGAGAATGTGTACCGCATCTGGAGTGAAACGAAAGACAAGAGATTGACACAGTTGGTGTTCTGCGACCTATCTACCCCGAAACCGGACGGCTTTAATGTGTACGATGATTTGCGCAATCTGCTGATTTCCATGGGCATCCCCGAAAACGAGGTCCAGTTCATCCACAGCGCCAACACCGAGGTGAAAAAAGCCGAGCTGTTTGCCAAGGTGCGCAGCGGTGATGTGCGTGTGCTGATGGGCAGCACCGGCAAGATGGGTGCGGGCACCAATGTGCAGCGGCTGTTGGTGGCAACGCATCATCTGGACTGCGGGTGGAAGCCCTCTGACATTGAGCAGCGCAACGGTCGTATGATTCGCCAAGGCAACACCAATGCCGAAGTATATGAGTATCGTTACGTCACAGAATCTTCGTTTGACAGCTATATGTGGCAGCTTTTGGAAACCAAACAGAAGTTCATCGGGCAGGTCATGACCAGCAAAAGCCCTGCCCGCAGTGCGGATGATTTGGACGATGCAGCGCTGTCTTATGCTGAGGTCAAGGCGCTGGCAGCGGGCAATCCGATGATCAAAGAGAAAATGGATCTTGATATTCAGGTGGCGCGGCTCAAAACCCTGAAAACCGCCTACAACAACGAGCATTACAGGCTGGAAGATGCCATTACACAAGGGTTCCCCGCGGAAATGCGTAAGACCGCCCAGCAGCTGGAAAACGCCAAAGCCGACACAGCGTTGCTACAGCAAAACACCAAGCGCGATGCGGACGGCAAGGATGTTTTCACCATCTCGTTGATGGACACGGTTTACACCAAGCGCGAGGACGCAGGCAAAGCCCTGCTGGGGCTGCTGGGTATGGCGATGAACCGCACCGAGCCGGTTTCCATCGGGCGGTACAAGGGCTTTGATTTGCAGATCGCCTATTTTGCGATGGACAAAATGTATCTGGCGTATCTTGTGGGCAGCGGTATCAACCCGGTGCAGCTGGGCGCGGATGCGGTCGGCAACACGGTGCGCTTGGACAACTGCCTGCATAACCTGCCGCAGAGCGTGACCGACCTTGAATCCAAATTGGTGCAGCTGCAAAAACAGCTGGAAAACGCCAAGGAGCAGCTTGCGCAGCCTTTTGCACAGGCGGACGAGCTGGCTGAAAAGAGCAAGCGCCTTGCCGAGCTGGAGGCGCTTTTGAACCTGAACGAAAAGGATATTGTGCTGGATACCGTGCCGGATGAAGATCAACAGTGTCGTTCGGACAATCGACAGCGTGGACAAGAAAGGTAGAAGGTTTTACTATGAAAGAAAGAAGAAGCAACCGGGTCAGAGATGGCCCCCCCGCAAGGAGTTATCAAGATGAAAAAATGGATCGTAATGCTTGCGATGCTGTCCTTGTTGACAGCCTGCGCACAGACACAGAAACCGGAATCCGCTGAATTGACGGAGCTGTCGGCTGCGACATCCGAAAGCGCAGAACCCGAAGAAACACCTGCACCGATTTCAACTGCCGAGCCGACAGCGACACCCATCGCTACGCCGGAGCCGACCGCAACACCCGCGCCGACACCCACTGCCACCCCCGCGCCGACTCCTGCCCCTACGCCGGAACCCACGGCAGTGCCGACGGCAGAACCTACCCCGGCGCAGGTCAATATGAGCTATGGTGCTGTGCCCTTTGATTTGGCGGCAGGCACCGAACAGTGGTGGAGCATCGACAGCTCGGATTCCGCTTATTGGGCGGTGCAGGAAAACATCAACGCTATGCGCGCTGCCGGTGGTCTGGCACCGCTGACCATGGACGGCGGCTTGAGCGCCGCAGCCGATGCCCGATGTGAGAGTTTTGTGACAGGCGGTCCTTTTGACCACAGCGGTATGACCACCCGCAGCGAGATCTGCGCCGCCGGTCCGCTGGGTTCTGCCAGTGCCGTTTGCACCGGCTGGCAAGGCAGCCCTGCCCACTACGCCAACATTATGGAGCCGAGCTTTACGTCTATGGGCGTTGGCTGCTGGTTCTGCCAGACGGCAGAGGGGCAATATACCTATTGGGTCGTGACCTTTAACTGATGCACGGCAACGGGATTCACTTCGGCGAACATCGACGCGAGAATAACTCATATTGACTGATACGGTTCATTTCCGTTAGGCTTGAACACAGCACCTGAGCGCTCACATTTGTGGGCGCTTTTTTATTGGAGGAATTCTATGGACATTGAAACTTTACTTAGAAAAGCCGAGCAAGACGGCTGCATGGTCGCACTGAACGACATTGCCCCCAATCGAGAACGCAGCGAGTTGGTATTTCGTGTGCCGGAAAGCGTATACGACACCCCTGTTGCTGCGCTCGACATAGACGAAAGCACAAAAAGCGCGCTGAAAAAACAAAAAATCACAGTTTTGGAGCATCTGCTGCACCGCCTTGCGGTGGGGAAAAATGCGGCAAAACAGTTGCATATCGCGCAGGATGCCGCCGAGCAGGTCGTGAATGCGGTGATCGAAACCGTCTACCACAGCCTTTCCGAGCCTGAAAAGCGGAATTTCTGGGAAAGAATTCTGCACAATGCGGATGGTGATGCAATGTGAAAAACGATCCCCTTGTCGCTAAGCTGTACAACAAAATGCAGCAGGAGCAAAACGAATACCGTGCGTGGCTGCTTGCACAGCCGCCCGAAGAAATTCTGAACCACGCGTATGAGTACAGCTCCCGCGAGGATATTCTGATCGCGCTCGAAAATGCTTCGCTGCGCCCTGCACAGCTGCGCGCTTTGCTGGAATCCCAAGCACCGCTGGCGGACATTTACAAAGACTACCGCGATTGCGATACCAATACACTGGATGTTATGGCCTTGTGCATAGCAGATCGCGCCGACATCGACCTGATGGAAAGCACGAAAAAGAACTGGCCGCCCGTTTACTATCAGACCGGACGATACGCCCGCGAACACGAGGAGTTGCTGCAATACCGCGCCTCCATGAAGCTGAACGAGGAATGCCGCGATGAAATTGATGACGCCATTTCTTACAACTATAACGGCTTGTGTCTGGATGATGGTGCCGTGCAGCAGGTATTGGCAGGATACGGCGCAGAACGCACCCGCTATATTGTTGCAGCTGCCATCCAAGTGCGGGATGGGGATGCACGAATTTCCCCGCAGAATCGAAGATGGGCGGATTCTGTGCGAAAGATCAAAGACATCAATGCGGATGGGTACGACAAGGCGGCGTATTACGCCAATTTGCAATCTCATGCCGGGTTGATCGATATTTTTACGTCGCGTCTGCGTCAGCTGGAGCGCGAGAAAACAGCCCCCGAAAGATAAAAGAGGTGTTTACCCATGAATCGAAAAACAAAATGGAGCCACCGCCTTTTGGCGCTGGCTTTGGCAGCCGTGATGTGCTGCACTTACTTACCCGTCGGCGCGTTTGCCGAAACGCCACCGCCGCAGGAAAGCACGGTCGCTGCTGAGGAACAACAGACCGATGAAACCGAAACCGACAACGGGCAGACCGATGCCAGCAACCCCGACCCCGGAGCAGCTACCGAGGAAAGTACGGTACCAACCACGGATGAGCCCGCTGAAGAAAACGAGCCTTACACCTTTGACGGTGAGGTTTTGTATCAGGATATGCCGGACGCCCCCACAGGCTCCTACCTTGGCAGCTACGGTTTGCCGGTGGCGACCGGCGAAACCAAAATTGGGCTTGGCGCGTGGGATGCCGATTTAGAGCAGGATAGCTATCTAAGTGCCGAGGCGCTGGACAGCGACAATCTGACGCTGGCAGCACCCCTGCTGGAAGATACCGACTACGCCATTGTGCCGATTCTGGCGCAGGTGGAGTATCCTGCCGACGGCAGCACGCTTGATCTGGTTCTGCCGGATGGTGTGACCCTGCTGGACTACTACGGCGCACCTGTTGAAAACGCAGAAAGCCTGCTGCACAACGAGTACAGCGAAACCTCCGCTGCTGTGCTCGGTATATATGTACAGGCAGATGCGGATTTTACCGCGCAGTTGGTTTACACTGCACCGGATGGCGGCACCCTGACCAAAGTCTTACAGATTACCATTGACCGCAATGCGACTGCCGAATACCCTTTCCCCGACAGCGAAATTGCCGCCTTTGCCGAGCGCCCCACCCCCGCGGTGACAAGCGGCAAAATCACCAAGGTTGCCAAGGTCAACGGCACTTGGCTGATCTGGTTCAACGGCGAACCCGCCTACTGCTGCACCCACGGTG
>OCPW01000266.1_pt1 | contig 40666 bp, 32 predicted proteins | sample 1538761 | NCBI WGS metagenome assembly OCPW01 (sample SAMN04571724, study PRJEB22368) | human gut metagenome | biome: human gut; material: stool | host: Homo sapiens | place: Luxembourg | collected 2012-09-20
TTTGACCAATGACAAACTTCTGGTTCTAGATAGGATTTTGCCTGCGGAGTTCGGGGCGGTCCTTCTTCAACTCAGACGGAAGGCTTGGAGAGCCCTGCCGTCATTCCTCGTCCTTGATGCCCTCGTACTTGTTGACGATTTCCCTGAAGTACGTGCCGGCGACGAACTTCGGCTTGCGAACCGCCGGAATGCGGATGGCTTCGCCCGTGGCGGGGTTGCGGCCCGTGCGGGGAGCGCTTTCAACGGCACGGAAGCTGCCGAAGCCAATGAGAGTCACGGAATCGCCCATCGTAACGGCGGACATGATTTCTTCAAAAACGCTCACGACGACACGGTCAGCTTCAGCTTTGGAAATGTTGTTGCGTGCGGCAATGCGGTCAACGAGGTCGAAACGATTCATTTGAACACTCCTGGTGGATCTGCCCGCCCCCGTCAGTTGAAAGGGATGTGGCTGCGGGGGCGAAGAATATTTTGAGGGTTTGCGGTGAAGACTCAGGGGAGTGCCTGTAAACGACAAAAGGGCGAAAATGCCGCTCCTAGAGGCGAATGGAATATCCCGTGATTTCGCATGCCTAGCATTGTAGCGATGCGGACTCCAAAGGTAAACCCAAGCAAAAACCCTGCCCTGCAGCGAAAGACAGGGAATTGTCCCTCAAGGGTGCCGATTTCATTTGTGAAGGCGTTTCGCAACTTGTTGCAAGGCAAGGGAATTTTGGTACGTGGCCTTGCAACGCCTATGGCACAGGGAAGTTGGGGGAGGTGATCCCGTACGCCGCTGCATAGGTGAAAACACTCGATCAGTTCCGGGACGCACTCGGCAAAAACTCGGGAGGTCTCGCCTTGAAGTGTTACTAGGGTAAATCCCATACTACTTCAGAGGTAGAAAAAAGTGTTAAGAGGGAGGTGAAGTTTGATCCCGCATGCCGTCGGGCAGGCAAAAGCCCCGGGAGAGCGGTTTGGAGGCATTGAGAGGGAGAGCGGACGGTGGCAGAATGAATCTGTCGGCCGATGCCGGCGAAGCAATGCGGAGTCATGTCCGTCATCCATATGCTTTTGGTTGTTGAGGTCAGATCCCTGTCCTGCAGGGATTCTGACCTTTTTTTTAGGCTCTTCCGACTTTTTGGTGAAACAGGGAGCTCGATGGTACCCTGGTCGAGGTCAGAACTGGCTCGTGAGAAGGATGCAGCGAAGTTCCCTTCTTAATTACCGAAATCGATGCCAGAACCTGGTTGGAGCCCGACGCAAGCACACAAGGCCCCATCCCCATCAGGCTGAGCCTGATCAGGTGCCGGCCTTGCAGTCGGCGGCTTATGCCGCCGAGTAATTAAAGAAGAGTGGACCCTCTCGTTCCATGCCAAGGTCCGTGTGACAAAGGCGTGACTTTATCACTGCGGTCCACTCCCCCAGCAGCATGAGCGGATTGCGGCCTCTGCCGGGGAACGCAGCCTTGAGCTTCAGTGCAAAGTACTCAAAGCTCTTGTAACCGTAGCCGATGCGCTTGATGAGCTTGGCTCTCGTGTTCACCCCCCTCCAGTGGGCCGGTGCTGATGCGGTGCTTCCAGGCAGTCAAAATGCCGAAGCTGTGGTTATTCAACATCCTTGCGAACTTCGCGGCCTTCTTCAAGTCATGGTCCTGTGCCAAGGCTTCAAATGCTTCAATGCACTCGGCAAGCATTTCCGCGGCATCTTCCTGCGACCATGCATGCCAAATGCAGCGCACCATGTCCGCCAGGGGCAGCATCGTTGACATCAGGTTGTTCGCTTTGCGAATCTCTTCAAGGCGCTCACGGATAGTCGGCGTGAGCGAGTGTTCCGGCATCACCAGATCCCAAGCCGCCGTTCGCAGAATCTTCCGAGCCGCTTTCGCTTGATCCGATTTCTTGCCAAATTCTGCTTCTACTTCCTCGGCCTGGACTTGGCGAGCTTCTTTGAACACTTCGGCACTCAAGTGCTGAATGACGTGAAACTGATCGAAGACGATATCAGCCTTTGGCAGAAACTTCTTGACGACGTTGGGGTAGGCAGCATTCATGTCGCAAGCCACGGCAATGATCTGGTCTTGAAGGCCGCGGTCGACAAGCATCTGGAAGACGGACTCTACGGCCTTCTGCGTTTTACCCTTGACCACTGCGAAGACCTGTCTGGTCTCGTAATTGATGAAGACGGTAGCGTACTTCTGTCCCTTGTGGATGGCGATCTCGTCAACAGCAATGATCTTGAGGTCTTGAGTGTTCACGTCGTTGAACAATGCCTCGAGCTGCTCCTTGTCGAAGCGGCGAACGGCATCCCACCCGAGGTTGTATTTCGCGGCGACAGCCGTTGCTGAGGCGTCCTCACCCCGCATCTGATTTTGAATGAGTGCGATGAATCGGTTGGTGCACTGTTCGTGGTGTGCTATCCACGGAATGGTTTCCGTGCGACGACACCCACACTTGCACCGAACTCGCCGAATCGGCACAAGGAGCCAGACCACCGTGACGCCGGGGAACGGGGCGTCTCGGATCAAGCGAGGTCGGGTGTCATGGATCTTAGTGCAGGGCTCCCCACACTTGGGGCAGATAGCGGGTTCCGTAGCCTCGAGCTTGAGGGTGAGACTCTCTCGAGTACGGTCACTGGCAACTACGGCGTAGCCAGGAAAGAAGATCTGATTGAGGTTGCAGGGTGCGAGTTTTTGCGCAAGCAGATCTGCTGAAGGTCGTTGACGGGAGGCTGCATGGGGTAGAATCGTCATAGCGCGTTGCTCCTACCGTTGTTTGTTTTTTTCTACTCCAACGATACAGGATTCAACGCGCTTTTAGTTAGTTTCTGTGCTGGGGCCGGCAGCACGAGGAACCCTCATTTCCCCAAAAGTCCAGAAGAGCCTTTTTTTACGCAGGCAGGGAGGGCCTTGTGCAGCACCGGGCGGCTTTCAGCGGCTCTGGCGGGGGATGAGGGTCTCGACGAGGACCCTAGGGGTTTTCGAGATCATCACAAGGCGGGTGGCGCGGGCCTTCTCGCTTCGGGTGAGCATGCGCTCGAGTGCGGTGAGCGTGGTCGCGGCGCCCGCGTCGTGGAGCCTGGCGGCGCACTTGAGGAGCGTGTAGGCATTGAAGCGGTTCATGTCGAGGGCCGAGCCCGTCAGGAAGAAGTCGGCGAGGGTGGTGAGGGCCTGCGTGCTGCCGTTTTCGGCGGCGCGGCACGTCCAGCGGACGGCCTCGCGCAGGTCGACCCTGCCGCCCCTGCCTGCCCAGTAGTGGACGCCGAGGCGGTACTGCGCCTCGACGACGCCCGAAAGGGCGGCTTCGGTGAGCCATCGGGCGGCTTCCTCGGGATCGGCGCCAGCCCAGCCTCGGCGCTGGTGAAGGCGGGCGAGTTCGTACTGGGCCTGAGGGTCGCGCCCCTGGGCGGCGGCCCTGAGCCATCTGGCGGCCTCGTCGTTGTCGGCGCGGGCGCCGCGTCCGTCCCTGAGCATGAGGCCCGCCTCGCGCTGGGAGGCGGTGTGTCCCTTGGCGCCCGCGATTCGGTACCAGTAGAGTGCGTCCCTGTCGGATGCGGGGCGTCCGAGCCCCATGCAGCAGAGTCGGGCGAGGTCGGCGGCCGCGCCTGCGCTGCCCAGATAGGCGGCTTCCTCAAGGAGCTTCGCGCCTTCGGCGGGATCCGCATCCAGCCCCTGGCCGCGCAGCATGACGACGCCGAGCAGGTGAAGGGCCTCGGGGAGCTTTCGGGCGGCGGCCTTCCTGAGGAGCGAGAGCGCACGGCGGTTCTTGCGGCTGTCGGGCGCGTCGGTGAGAAGGCGGCGGGCGAATTCGGTCTGTGCGGCGGGATTGCCGCGGCGGGCGTCCTCCTCGAGGCGGATGAGCTGGGCCATCGCCTCCTCGCCCGTGAGGGGTCTGCGCCTCACGATGCCGCCGAGCAGGTCGAGCACGTAGTCCTCGGCCTTTTCAGGGGCGGGAATCGGAAAGCGCGGGTCGGGACGCTTGGGCATGCGGAAGTGAGGAGGGCCTTATTCGGCCTTTCTGGTCTCGACGGGGAGCGGCTCCACCACCACCTTGTCGGACCCTTCGGGCACGCGCAGGACGACGCCCTGACTTTCGGCACGCTCGGCGCCGGGGAGCATCTTGTCGAGGCCCGTGAGCTGGATGGCCATCGCGATTGAGATGGAGACCATGGAGTAGATCACCCAGCAGCCGCCTGCGAAGATCGTCACGCGGCCGAGGCGCTCGCGGGGATAGTCGCTGCCGAAGAGCTCGCGCACGTAGCCGATCTGCTTCCAGCCGGTCGTGACCATCCAGCTCGCCCAGGTGACGACGAGGAAGTAGAGGCCGCCGAACTGCATGAAGGGCTCGTTCTGGAAAACGGCCTGCATGATGACGAAGACGAAAAGGAGCCAGAGCGTCGTGCGCACCCACATGCGCGAGGCGCGGGCGCGGCCGTGTTCGCCGAGCGCGTCCCAGTTGCGCGCCTGAAGCAGGGCGCCGAAGATCGGCGTGAAGAGGAGCGCGAGAACGCAGGCGGCGGTCGGATTGTAGAGGGCAGGGCGGTTCGCGGCCCCGGACTTGTTCTTGGACATGGTCGGCGTACTGGAAATGGGTTGTTTGCGGAAGCGGGTTTGGAAGTGGAGAATTGTACGCGCAAACGGGTTGGGCTACGGTCAGTGGGTGTAACCTATCGTCATTGAGATCCATATATGAGGAGAAGGATGGAAGCACGAATTTTGAAAAAGGTGAAAAGGCGCGCCGCCCTGTGCGCGACCTGTGCCGCGGCCTCGCTGCTCGCCGCCTGCTCGAGCACTCAGGAGGCGGCCCCTGAGGAACCCTCCTACCGAAGCCCCTATCAGTCCTACAGGTCGCTGTGCGTCGTGCCCGCCGAGGAGCATTCCGCCTCGTTCGATCTGACGCTCGCGCGCATGCTCCGCGACCGCGGCTTCGAACCCGAGCTCCTCGAGACGGGCGACCTGCCGTCGGTGCGCCGCTGCCGGGGCATCGTCACCTTCTCGACGGGCAGGACCCTGAGACCCTTTGAGGCCCCCGCCTCCATGTCGCTCACCTTCCTCGACGCCTACACGGGCGAGACCTACCACGTGGCGGCCTCCCGTGCAAAGGGCGGCGCGGGACACGCGCTCTTTGCCGATGCGCCCTTCTCGGATCCCGCTCAGATGATCAGGCAGCTCGTGGAGAGACTGTTTCCAGAGCGCACCGATCATGAGTAAGGGTTTCCACAGAATGAGGGCGGGCGTTCGCCTTCATGCATGCCCCGGCATGTGGTCCGAGACATACCTCGGTGGGGGTGGAAGGACATCCTTGGGGATATCCCTAACCGAGATGTAAACAGGTGAAATTACCTGATTATCGTCAATAGAAGCGCGGAATTGGGGTGTGGAGTTAGCCTAAAGGAGTAGAAATTCCGCCGAAAATCGCTAAAATTTGCGTGCAGTTGAACGGAACCAACCGTTCGACTCAGGCGAATGAGGCCGGATCAGGCGGCTTCAGACGCAGGCGGCATCGGCGCTTACATCGGGGGATGTGCAAAGGAGCGCCACGACCAGATGCTGCCGGACCATCGGCAGTCCGTGACTGCCCGACGGCCCGCAGCCGGCATGACTCTCCGGTTGCGGCGGCCGCCTGTGAAGGGATGGAGGATCGTCGGGAAGACCAGCCCGTGCGAACCTCCGGAGCGCCCGAAAGGGCATGCCCCCTTTCACTTTTCACGGATCTTACGGGAGCGTTCGACCAGACGCTCCCTTTTCTTTTGGGCTCGCCAAAAGGTTCGGGCTGTTCAGGACTCCCGCCCGGGCGTATCATTGTCGAGTCCGCTTCCCCTCGGCGGCAGGACGAAGAAGAACAGCCAGAAACCCACAACGGAGATCCGACGTGCCTGATACACAAGCGATCCAAGCCCACTGGAAGACGACGCTCGTCATCCTGACCCTGAGCGCGGTTCTGATGTCGCTCAGCTACACGATGCTCATTCCCTTTCTGCCGATGTACCTCATCGAGGAGCTCGGCGTCGAGCAGTCGCGGGCGAATTTCTGGAGCGGTCTCGTCTTTTCGGTCTCCTTTCTGATTTCAGGCGTCATGGCCCCGATCTGGGGCGCCATGGCCGACAAACGCTCGCGCAAGCTCATGGCGCTGCGCGCTGCAATCCTCCTCGCCGTCTCCTATGCGCTGGGCGGCATCGTCCAGAACGAGTGGCAACTGCTGGCCATGCGTTGCTTCCAGGGTTTCGCCTCGGGCCTCTGGCCCGCCTGCCTCGCGATCATGGCGAGCACCGTGCCGCGCGAGCGCATCGGCCTGGCCATGGGCATCATGCAGGGCGGAATGACTGCGGGCGGCGTTCTCGGGCCCTTCTTCGGCGGGGCGCTCGCAGAGCTCTTCTCGATGCGCATGACCTTCTTCATCGGCGGCGCCGCACTTGCCGTCATCACGCTCCTCATCCTCTTCTTCATCCACGAGCCTCCGAGAAAGGAGCAGAAGAAGGCGGCCGCCGCGCGCGAGAAGACCAGCCTCCTCAAGATTCCCGTCGTGCAGCGCATGCTCCTGTGCGCGGGCGTCGTGCAACTCACGATCCTCCTGCAGCAGCCCGTCATGCCGATGTACATCGGCGAGCTCCAGGGCAGCATGGACCGCATCGTCTTCGTGACCGGCATCGTCTTCTCCGTGGTCGGCGTTTCGGGCGTGATCGCCTCGCCCCTCTGGGGCGTCATCGGCCAGAAATGGGGATACCGCCCCGCGCTCTACACGGCGCTTGCGGGCACGGCCTGCTTCGGCATGATCCAGGCGATTCCCGACACGCTCGTGCCGTTCGCCGTCTGGCGCTTCATCGGCGGCCTCACCTTCGCGGGCATCTTCCCCGCCATCAACGCCGTCCTCACGATGAGCACGCCGCCCGAGGACCGCGGCCGCATCTTCGGCCTCTCCTACGCGGCACAGCAGGTCGGCAGCGTGATCGGCCCGCTCGTGGGCGGCGGCATGGCCATGTACCTGCCGCTCAAGTCCGTCATCTTCCTCGGCGGTTTCATTCTCCTGCCGCTTGTCATCTTCCTCTGGTACATGCGTCCGAAGAACGAGGAGAACTCGCACGGCAGTCCTGCCCAGCTGCGCTAGTCCCGTAGGGCATCGCTTTTGGGAGTAATTCGAAGCTGGTACGAGCTCGCGGCTTCTCCGCGCGGTGCTGTCATTTTGAGTGTTTTCAGCAGATGGGTCCCCAAATACGGCCTGAGGTTCGATACAATCGAACCATTAATACTGATTGCAAATTGTCAGGAACTGTCACGCAGTGAAGTCGTTTCCCTCGGAGCGTCGGCACCGGCCGGGCCGTTCGGGCAGATACAAATCGAATGGATACATTCATACTTGCTGCGCTGGCGCTTTTGGGCGCGCTTGCCGTCATCGACCTCTTCGTCGGCGTCTCCAATGACGCCGTCAACTTCCTCAATTCCGCCGTCGGCTCCCGCACGGCACCCTTCTGGGTGATCATGACGGTGGCCAGTCTGGGCGTCCTGCTCGGCGCCACCTTCTCCTCAGGCATGATGGAGGTCGCCCGCACAGGCGTTCTCGTGCCCGAGCACTTCACCTTCAAGGAAGTGATCATCGTCTTCACGGCCGTGATGGTCTGCGACGTCCTCCTGCTCAACACCTTCAACTCCCTCGGCCTTCCCACCTCCACGACCGTCTCGATCGTGTTCGAACTCTTCGGCGGCGCCACCGCGCTCGCCTGCTACAAGGTCTGGTCGAGCGGCGCGCCCATTGCGGATCTGGGGCTCTACCTCAACTCCGCCAAGGCGCTCGCCATGATCATGGCGATTCTCGTATCCGTCGTCGTGGCCTTCTTTGCGGGCCTCTTCGTGCAGTATCTGCTGCGTCTGATCTTCTCCTTCAACTACGAGCGCTACTACAAGCTCTTCGGCGGCATCTACGGCGGCGTCTCGCTCACGGCCGTCTTCTACTTCCTCGTGATCAAGGGCGCCAAGGGCGCGTCCATCATGCAGCCCGAGTGGATCTCCTGGATCGGCGCCAACACGACCGAACTCCTGCTCGGCTGCTTCGCCATCCTGACCGTGCTCTTCCAAGCGCTCATCATGGCGCTGCGCATCAACATCTTCCCGATCATCATTCTCGCCGGCACGTTCTCGCTCGCCTTCGCTTTCGCGGGCAACGACCTCGTGAACTTCATCGGCGTGCCGCTCGCCGCGCTCTCCTCCTATGAGATCTGGTCCGCGGTCGAGGGCGCCGATCCGACGACCTTCACGATGGAGGGCCTGCGCCACAACCAAGGCACGCCGACCTATTTCCTGCTTGCCTCCGGCCTCGTGATGGTGCTCACGCTCTGGTTCTCCAAGAAGGCCCACCGCGTCATCCGCACCTCGATCAGCCTCGCCTCGTCCGCCCGCGGCGGCAAGGAGCAGTTCGGTTCCTCGCTTCCCGCCCGCATCGTCGTGCGTTCCGCGATCCGCTTCAACAACCTCGCCCATCAGATCATTCCGGCCTCCGTCATCAAGAGCCTAGCCACGCGCTTCGAGAAGAAGAAGCTCGCGCCGGGCGAGGTCGAGCTGCCGTTCGACGAGATCCGCGCCAGCGTGAACCTCGTGCTCGCCGCCGCGCTCATCGCCTCGGCCACGAGCCTGAAGCTCCCGCTCTCGACCACGTACGTGACCTTCATGGTCGCCATGGGTTCGTCGCTCGCCGACGGCGCCTGGGACCGCGAGTCCGCCGTGTACCGCATCTCGGGCGTGCTCACCGTGATCTCCGGCTGGTTCATGACCGCCTTCACGGCCTTCACCGCCTGCGGCCTCATCTGCATGCTCTTCATCAGCTGGGGCGAGCCGCTTCAGCTCATCATGATGGTGCTCGCGCTCATCGTCGTCATCCGCACGAACTTCTTCGTCAAGGAAGAGGACGAGACGCCCGACCACGAGCGCATCGACCGCGGCGACAAGGCCAGCATCCGCGACCTGCTCACCGAAAGCGTCAACGACAACCTCAACGCCACGCTCACGCTCTACGCGCAGGGCCTTCAGGCCTTCCTCGACGAGGACGACCAGAAGCTGCGCGAGCTCAAGGGCGACGCCGCACAGCTCTTCGACTTCATCACGATGCGCCGCGGAGAGTACTACAACATGGCCCTTGAGGGCGGCGGCTCGCGCTCCGACCGCGACGCCCGCAACTTCTACTACCGCGCCTTCACGAGCATGAAGGAGGTGAGCCACTCCCTGCGCGACCAGATCGGCGTCGCACAGAACTACGTGGCCAACTCCCACTCGCCCTTCACGGGACGCATGCGCGACAACATCAAGACCCTCTCCAAGCGCCTGATCATGATCCGCGACAACTTCGTGCCGGCCAACTGCACGCAGGCCCTCGAGCTCATCGACGAGGCTCAGCGCGACTTCATGACCCAGATCGGGGAGGAGAAGATCTCGCTGCGCAAGTCCGAGCTCTACCTCGGCTACCTGCTCTTCGCCCGTGAGGTGCTCAACCGCTACATGATGGTGAAGCTCCTGCAGAGCGAACTCGAGGCGGGGCTTGCCGCCCAGCAGCAACAGCAGGCGGCCTTCGCCGTCGAGGACGACAAGGACGAGCCCCTGCAGCCCTCCGAGCGATGATCCGCATGAAGCCTCCTCTGCCCGCGCAGGGGAGGCCCGATGAAGAAAAGGACCGTTCCGCAATCCGCGGGCCGGTCCTTTTTCCATTAATGCAGGACAGAATGTCCGGGGCCTCTCCGCAGGCCTCTGCGTCATTCTTTTCGTCACGTTCCTCCGTGTCGGGGTTCGACGGCGGCGACGCACGTGTAGCGGCGCTCGGGGAAGTCGAGCTCCCTGATGCGCACGCGCACGTCAAAGACGTCTGAGAGGAGATCCTCGGTCATGACGTCGCGGGTGTCGCCGAAGATGGGCGGCCTGTGCCTGGGGACGAGGAGCGTCTTCGTGGAGATCTCGAGCGCATGCGCGGGGAAGTGCGTGTTGATGACGGCGCCGAGACCCTGCTCGGTGAGACGCTCGATGACGTTGAGGACCACCATCTGGTTGCGGAAGTCGAGGTTCGATTCAGGCTCGTCGAGCACGAGGATTCTGGGTTCGGCCGCGAGCGCGCGGGCGATGAGCGCGAGCTGGAACTGCCCGCCCGAGACTTCGCTGCAGAGGCGCCCCGCGAGGTGCTCGATGCCGACCTCGGTCATGACGCGGTCGACCACCTCCCAGTCCGCGTCGGATGGCAGGCTGAAGGGGCCGATGTGCGCGCTGCGGCCGAGGACGACCATGTCGGCGAGCGTCATCGAGGCGAAGCCCGGGAGCTTCGCTTGAGGTACGTAGCCGATCGTGCGCCAGAAGTCGCGGGGCTTCCAGTTGGAGACGGGGCGGCCGTCGAGCCTCGCCTCACCCTCCGTGAACTTGAGAAGGCCGAGCATGCAGCGCAGCAGCGTCGTCTTGCCCGCGCCGTTGGGGCCGAGGATGCTCATGACGCCCGTGCCGTCGAAGCGGAAGTTGACGCCCGTGAGAACGGGTTCGCGGCCCGGCCAGGCGTAGTCGCCGTGGATCACTTCAAGGGACATGGCGTTACCCCGAGATGCCGCCCGTGCGGCGCAGAAGATAGATGAAGAACGGCGCACCCACGACGGCCGTGAGGATCGAGACGGGAATCTCGCTCTGCGTGGCGGTGCGCGCGACGGTGTCGATCACGAGCATGAAGAGGGCGCCCATGACCATCGAGGCGGGCAGCACGAAGCGGTTGTTCGCACCGAAGACCATGCGTGCGGCGTGGGGGACGAGAAGGCCCACCCAGCCGATGAGGCCGCACATCGAGACGACCGAGGCCGTGATCATGGTGGCGGCGATGATGACGCCTGCGCGGATCCTGCGCACGGGTATGCCGAGGCTTGCGGCCTCGTCAGTCGGAAGGGTCGTCACGTTGAGGCGCCAGCGCAGGAGCCAGAGAACGAGCATGCCGAGGAGCACCATGGGCGTGCCCGCGAGCACGCTTGACTTGGTCGCGCCCGTGAGCGCCCCCATCATCCAGAAGGTGATGGACGGCAGCACGTCCTGCGGGTCGGCCGCGTACTTGACGAGGGAGACGAGAGCCGAGAAGAGGGCTCCGACGACCATGCCCGAGAGAATGATCATGAGGATCGAGCTCGTGTTGCGCACGCGGCTGATGACGATCACGAAGAAGACTGCGGAGAGGCCCGTCGCCAGGCTCATGAGCTGAATGCCCATGCCGTTCCAGCCCCAGAGGATGCCTAGGACGGCGCCGAACGAGGCGCCCGTGGCGACGCCGAGCGTGTCGGGCGCGGCGAGCGGATTCGCAAAGAGCGCCTGAAAGGCGGCGCCCGACATGGCGAGTCCCGCGCCCGCAATGATCGCGAGAAGCACGCGCGGCAGCCTCACGTTGAGAACGATGTTCTCCATCATGCGGTTCGTCTCGACGGAAAGCCAGCCGTCGGGCAGGAGCACGGCCATCACTTCGGTGCCCGTGAGACTGTAGCGGCCGAGGCACAGCGAGGCGACGGCCGTGACGGCGAGCAGCAGGGCGAGCGAGGCCATGACGAGGCGGAAGCGCCCCGCGGCCGCGCCTGCGGCCTGAGCGCTTCGCGCGCGTGCGGTGGAGACGTTCGACATGGATCAGCCGTTGCTGCGGGTGGCGACCGTGGCGCCGGTGCTCGCGCCTTCGCCCGGATTGAACATCATGTCGACGTCGGCGTCGGTGAGCGTCACGCCGAAGACGTCCTTGTACCAGGCCTTGACCTCCTTGGTGAGATCGATGTCGGCAAAGCGCGAGGGATAGACCTGCTTGGCCATCCAGAGCAGCGTGAGCGGCGTGTCGGCCGAAGGCGTGTAGCTGCGGTAGATGCCGAGCGGGAGCTTGTAGACGCGCTTGTCCTTGACGGCCTTCACGTCGGACCAGTCGTGGCCTGCCATCTTGTTATCAAAGAGGTCGGCGGGCGTGGCGGCCGTGAAGTTCGTGATGAAGACGACGTCGGGGTTCCAGGCGTAGATCTGCTCCATCGAGACGATGGCGTTGGCGTTGTCTGCCGTCACGGACTCGGCGACGTTCCTGGCGCCGACGGCGTCGCACCAGTACTGGCCGAAGAAGTTGCGCCCCGAAGTGACGATCTGGCGGGCGTCGTAGCGGAAGAGGAAGAGAACCTTGCTGCGCTCCTCGGGCCTGAGGTCCTTCGTGCGGTCGGCGACCATCTTCGCGATGGCCTTCGAGCGGCTGTCGATCAGGTCGCCCTTGCCCTTGTGCTCGGGCCAGATCTCGGAGAGGCTCTTCATCCACTGGGCGTGCGTCTCGATGATGTCGTAGTGCCACTTGCTCGGGCTGATGCCGAAGGCGGGAATGCCCGCGTTGCGGACCGCGTCGAGCGTGCGCTTGTCGGGCGCGTTGACGAGGACGAGGTCGGGCCTGAGGGCCATCAGGGCCTCGACGTTGAGGCTCGCGCCCTGCATGAAGGAGGTGTCGGCCTTGAGGACGTCGGGATAGAGCTTGCCGAGGAGCCCGCTCTTGGCGGCCGAGTAGGAGGCGGGATGCATGCCCACCACGGTCTTGCCGTCGTTGAGGAAGACGGTCACGGCGGAGGCGAGCGGAAGGATGTTCGTGACGACCACGCGGTTGACGTGGTCGGGGATCTCGACGCTGGTGCCGTTGTCGTCGACGACGGTGCGTGCGGCCGCGGAGGTCGCGGCCAGGGCGAGTGCGCCGCAGACGAGGGCGCAGTGCTTCAGATTGAAGGTCATTTTGCAGTGTCCAGCAGATTGCCGACGAGTGCGTCGAACGGGGCGCGCTCGAGAATGTTCACGATCCCGTTCCTGTACATGCGGCCCGAGCAGGCCTCGTGCGGGAAGGCGACGGTGCGGCCGACGCGGGCCTCCTCGGCGATGATGTCGAAGAGCGGGTCGGCGGCGAGTACCTCCGTGCCGCCGAGCATGGCGCGCAGGAGGTCCTCGGAAAGGTTCGAGGAGAGAATGGGTGCCTCGATGCCGAGGGACGGCAGGGGCGAGAGCGCCCTGCAGCTTCCGGGCTGCTCGAGGTTGACGGCCGCGGCCGTGCAGGCGGCGGCAAGGGGCTCTCCGAGCACGGCCGTGCGGGTGCCGCCCGCATCCGCGCCGAGGAAGTCGGCGGCGGGCACGCTGCGGCGGTTCTTCGCGGCCCATTCGACGGCCGCGTGCCAGCGGGGCGCAAGTCCGCCCACGGGCAGGCCGCAGACGTAGGGCGTGCCGAAGCAGCGCTCGAAGCACTGCGCAAGCGGAAGCCCGGACGAACTCACGACGACGTTGACGCGCGCGGCCGCGGTGTTGGCGAGGGATTCGAGCTTGTCGCCCATCGCCCAACAGGCGTTGATCGTGTAGCCTGCGCGTGCGGCGGCGGCCCTGAGGGACTCGAGCATGCCGCCCGTCGAGAAGTCGAGAGGCGTTGCGCCCAGAAGGTTGATGCCGAAGGACCCCGCGCGGGCGCCGTTGGGAACGACGAAGCGGCGCGAGAGTTCGATCCAAGCCTGTGCGCAGCCCACGCTGTAGGCGCGCATGGAGTTGGTCTGGACGGCGAAGGACGGAATGCGGGTGCGGCTTTCGACGAGGCGGGCGATCCCCTTGAGGTCGACGCCAGTCATCATGGGAATGGGCGTGCCGGCGATGGCGACGAAGGCGGGCGTGAGCTTGCGGGCTGCGTCGACGATGTCGTCGATGATGCGGCTGTCGTTGCCGAGCACGGCGTCCATCTCGGTGAGCGCCGAGATGAAGACGGCCGAGGGCATCGTGTTCCAGCGGGGCTCGTCGTGCGTGGTGTAGGTCGAGTTGCAGCCCGAGGCGTCGTGGATGACGGTCATGCCGCCGAGTTCATAGAGGGCGCTTGCGACGCCCGAGCAGTCGGCCGTGTAGGTCGACATGGAGCTTTGCGTGTAGTCTAACAACATCCGTTGCATCCGTATCCCTTGACGCTGATGATGCGGTCGACGTCGACGGGCTCGCGTGCCGCAGCCTCAAGCGCGAGCGCGAGGCTTCTCACGCCGCCGTGACCCCACCAGGGGCCGCCCTCGATCATGTTGAGCATGTGGGTCGCCCCGGTGAAGAAGGCGGCCTTCTGGCCGATGGCCACGATGTCGTCGCGCTTTTCGGCGGGCGTCGCGAAGCGCATCTCGGGCACCGTCGTCGGATGCACGAGAATGCCGGGCGCCTTCTTGCGAAGAATCTCGAAGTCGGTCTTGTCCGCAGGCAGGAAGCTGTCGCAGTAGAGGTCCGTGACGCGGATGCCCGACTCGACGAGGCGGCGTGCGAGCGCCACGGGGCGCGTCGTCGCCGTCTGGCAGATCGCCACGGGACGGCCCGCGAGCGCGTCGGCCGCCTGCGCGAGCGCGGTCCTGGCAGCGGACTTCTCGGCCGTGGTGTCCCAGAGCGGAATGCCCGTGAGTTCGGCGAGCGTTCCGAGCGAGTCGTCGATGCGCTGCTCGTTGTAGTCGAGCAGCAGCTGAAGGTGGCGCATGCCGTGGCGCTCGGCGAGGAACCTGCCCGCCTGAAGGGCCGCGGGATTGACCGTCACGACCCAGCGCGCATGCGCCATGCGGCGGTATTCCTCGTAGGTCGTCATGCCCGGGAGCTCGAAGAACGGGACGCCCGCCGCGTGTGCGGCGCGCGCGAAGTCACTCTCGGGGCCGAAGGCCTCGAGGGAGCCCGCCACAAGCAGGCCGCCCTTGGGAAGGTCGGCGGGCCTGAGGCCGTGGTAGAGCTGCCTGCGCATCTTGTTGTCGGGCGGCATCTCGCTCTTGCGGAGCGTGGGCGTCATGTAGCAGTCGGTGAAGACGACGTCGGGGAAGGCCTCGGAGAGCTTCCTGTAGGCCCAGCCGAGGTCGGCGCCCGAGAAGTGGTGCAGGCAGCTCGAGTAGACGAGGACTGCGGGCGGAAGCTTCGGGAGGCGCTCGAGGATGTGCGTGACGCCCTCGATGATCGTGTCCTCAAGCTGGCCGTCGCGCAGGTGCTCCTCGGTCACGGTGATCGTGGAGAAGCGGCGCTGCAGGCCGAGTTCGGCTGCGCTGAGCACGACGCCCCTGAGGCAGCCCTGGGCGCAGACGAAGATCTCGTGGCATTCGGGCACGAGCATGCCCACGTGCACGATGGTCCAGGGCCCACGCGCGGGCGGCGAGTATTCGAGGCCCTGCCTGAAGGGCACGGGCCAGTGCGCCTCGGAGAGCTTCGCCGTGGGTGCGGGAAGCACGCGTTCGGGCGTGTGTGCGAAGAGTCGGAGCATGGGCGGGCCTCAGAACGTGAAGCCGCCGCGGGCGGGCTCGGGCCTGGTGGCGGCGCAAGCCTCGACGAGATGGCGGGCAAGTTCGCGATAGCGGTCAGCCATGCCGGACGACGGCGCGTGCTCAAGGACGGTGAGTCCGAGCGCGTCCGCCTCCTGCACTTCGGCCGAGCGGGGCAGGCGACCCACGATCGTCGTGTTGAGGTCGCAGGCGAGCTCCTCGACCTTCTCGGCCTCGCGGGGCACGTCGCGGGCGTTGAGGATGATGCCGCCGAGGCGGGCGTAGCCTCGCTCGGCGAAGGTCTCGACGGCCGTGGCGATGTTGGCGGCCGCATGAATGGCCATGTTCTCGCCCGAGGTGATGATGAAGACGTTCCTGGCCCAGCCGTCGCGGATGGGCATCGCGAAGCCGCCGCAGACGACGTCGCCGAGCACGTCGAAGATCACGACGTCGGGACGAAGGATGTTGAAGGCGTCCTGGGCCCGGAGGGCCTCGAAGGCGGCGATGATGCCGCGGCCCGCGCAGCCCACGCCTGGACGGGGACCGCCCGCCTCGACGCAGAGGACGCCGCCCTTGCCCTCGACCACCATGTCGTCGAGCCTGAGCTCGGACTTGTGCTTCGTGCGCAGGAGCGAAAGCACGGTCTCGATCTTCGCGCCGCCGCGCAGGAGCGCGGTCGAGTCGGCCTTCGGGTCGCAGCCGACGAGCATCACCCTGCGGCCGTCCTGCGCAAGTGCGAGCGCCACGTTCGCAGCCGTGGTGGACTTGCCGATGCCGCCCTTGCCGTAGATCGCAAGGCAGGTCATCGGGTGCCGGGAAAGGGGCTTGCGGTCGTAGTCGAAGAAAACCGTATCTAGCGTCGGTGAGTCGAGCGTGGGCATGTGGATGGTCGTCCCGGTGGAGTGTTGGTTCGTGTTTTGCGCCTGCTTCGCGGCGCATCGGGCCGGCAGCCGGCTGTCTGTCCGCAGCCTGCTGGCTGAAGGGAAAGGCTATTCGAGAACGTGGCGGCCGTGGGCGTCCTTCTTCATGATGCGCTCCTGCTCGCGCTTCCAGTCCTTCTTGCTCTGGTCGGCGCGCTTTTCATATTCGCGCATGCCTCGTGCGAGTGCGACCGTCACCTTGACGCGGCCGCGGGTGAAGTGCAGGTCGAGCGGCACGAGCGTGTAGCCCGCGCGCTCCGTCTTGCCGATGAGCTTCATGATCTCGCGGCGGTGCATGAGGAGCTTTCGCGTGCGGTTCGACTCAAGCGTCACGTGCGTGCAGGCCTGGTCCGCAGGCGTCATGTGGGCGTTGCAGAGGAAGAGCTCGCCGTCGCGCACGTAGATGTGCGCGAGGTTGATCTGGGCGCGGGAGGCGCGAACGCTCTTGACTTCCCAGCCCTGAAGCACGATGCCGGCCTCGAACTTTTCTTCGATCGCATAGTCGTGGCGGGCGCGCTTGTTCTGAATGAGTGCCATGATGTTTCTCTTGTTCTCTTGTATTGCGTTCTTTTGATTCTTGTCGTCCTGCTTCCGTACGGTCGGCGTCCGTTTCGTGCAAACTGCACGGCAATCTTGTATTGTAAGGCTTTTTACGCGGCTCCGAAGCCCTTCGGACACGGCCGCGGACGGCTTTTCTAAAGGGGCGATCATGCGTGTGGAAGTGTTGTTCGTGAATGAGGCGGGCGTGACGGCCGGAACCGTCGAGGCGCCCGATGGCGCCGCGGCCTCCGAGGTTCTCGGACTGGCGGGCGCATCAATGCCTGTGGGGGCGGGGCTCGCCGCATCGAGCCTTCGACGAAGCTTCACGAGGGCGATCGGCTCGAGGTCGCGGGCGCGCTCGTCTGTGATCCCAAGAAGGTTCGCCGCGCACGCGCCGAAAGCCAGGGCGACGTGCGCGTCGTCACCTGCGGCCGCCACGGCGGGCGCAGGCGCCTCGCCAAGACTGCGCAGTAGTCTGCAGCCGGCTTGTGTGCGGCACGGAAAATGCAGAAAGGGGGCCTTGGCGGACAACCTCAGGGCAAACCCTTTGTTACAATGGCAAATTGCTGCAAACAATTCCGGACGCATCCCCACTCAGTCCGGACGCGGAACGGCCGATCCCCCGACCGTCCGTGCAGGGGTGCGGATTCCGCCGCCCCTGAAGCTGCGCCTCCTGAAACAAAAAGACCGAGAAGGAAAACCACAAAACATGAACTGGCTCAATGACATCATCGGCGTGATCAACAATTATCTTTGGTCCTACGTCCTCATCGTGATGCTGATCGGCATCGGCCTCTGGTTCACGGTCCGCACGCGCTTCGTGCAGATCCGCTGCATTCCCGAAATGTTCCGCCTGATGACCGAGGGCGCGGGCGCCAAGCCGCGCGAGGGCCACATCTCGACCTTCCAGGCCTTCTGCGTCTCCACCGCCTCCCGCGTGGGCGTGGGCAACATCGCCGGCATCGCCATCGCGGTCGCCACGGGCGGCCCCGGCGCCGTCTTCTGGATGTGGGTGATCGCCACGATCGGCGCCGCGTCGGGCTTCGTCGAGTCCACGCTCGCCCAGATCTACAAGGCCCCGCGCAAGGGCGGCGGCTTCGTGGGCGGTCCCGCCTACTACATCGGCAACGTGATCGGCTCCTCCTTCTTCGCGAGCGTCTTCGCGGTGCTCCTCGCCGTCACCTACGGCCTCATCTTCAACTCCGTCCAGGCCAACACCATCAGCCTCTCGATGCAGACCTCGTTCGGCTTCGACACGCAGATGACGGGCCTTGCGATCGCGGGCTTCACGGCCCTCGTGATCTTCGGCGGCCTCACCCGCATCGCCAAGGTCGTGGGCGTGATGGTTCCCGTCATGGCCGGCGCCTACATCCTTGTCGCGCTCGCCGTCACGGCGCTCAACATCGCGATGGTGCCCGAAGTGCTCGTCACGATCGTGCGCTGCGCCTTCGACTTCGACGCCGTCCTCGGCGCGGGCTTCGGCATGGCCCTCATGACCGGCATCAAGCGCGGCCTCTTCTCGAACGAGGCCGGCATGGGTGCGGTCCCCAATGCCGCCGCCACGGCCGACGCCACCCACCCCGCCAAGCAGGGCCTCGTGCAGGCGCTCGGCGTCTACTTCGACACGCTCGTCGTGTGCACGGCCTCCGCCATGCTCGTGCTGCTCACCCCGGGCTGGGCCGACTCCGGCAAGACCGGCATCGAGCTCATCCAGCAGACGCTCACGGGCCAGCTCGGCACCTGGACGAACGCCTTCATGAGCGTCACGGTCCTTTTCTTCGCCTTCAGCTCGATCATCGGCAACTACTTCTACGGCGAAATCAACATGGACTTCATCAGCCGTCATCCGGCCGCGCTCTGGATCTACCGCGCCTTCGTCGTGATGATGGTCTACCTCGGCTCCGTCGCCTCGCTCGGCCTCGTCTGGAACCTCGCCGACCTCTTCATGGCCCTCATGGCCATCGTCAATCTGGTTGCCATCGCGATCCTCGGCAAGTACGCCTTCATCGCGCTCGACGACTACGTCAGCCAGAAGAAGCGCGGCATCCTCAACCCGGAATTCGATCCGAGCGTCATGCCGAACCACCGCGGCATCCTCTGCTGGCCGCGCCACAAGGAAGAGGAGATCGAACAGTGCTGATGCCGGCCTGATTGATCCTGTTCCGACACTCTGAAAACGCCCGTCACGCGCCGAGATGCGCTGACGGGCTTTTTCGTGCCCGAAGACGGCGGAGAGGGGATGGTGGGGGACGGTGGTGAGCATCACCTTGGTATTACCTCTCGAGAGGTATTTTCGTGCGGAAGACTGTGGGACAGGGTATCCGGCGGTCATTGGGAATAACCCTCCACCATCACCTCGGAAGGGTTTAAGAAAGGCTTAAGCAAACTTAAAATTTTGAAAAAGACGAGGACCTCGCCAGACCCCGCGCGACGGCCTTGTCACAGGAGAACAACATGCATAAACAGCTCACCCCCGTCGCCGCCGCGCTTGCGCTTCTTGGTCTTCTCGCGGGCGCTCCCGCCCAGGCGGCCGACAATCAGTGCGCAGCCTGCCACGCCAACGTCGCCAAGGATCATGCGGGCGCCGCCCACAAGGATCTCGCCTGCACGACGTGTCACACCGGCACCGAAGCGCATCTCAAGGACATGAAGAAGCGTCCGGCCGTCAACATGGACCCGGCCCAGTGCGGCGCCTGCCACCAGCAGCAGTACAAGTCCGCCTTCATGACGTCCGACCGTCCCGCCCGCCAGTCGAAGAAGGCGGCCGGCGGTCCTGCACCCGACCCGTTCTTTGACCGCGCGCTCGGCGGCCACGGCTTCACGAAGGAGCACGACCTTCCGCGCGCCCACACGTTCATGGCGATCGACCAGTTCATCGTCGACCGTGCGTTCGGTGGCCGCTTCGAGCCCAAGGACGGCTGGCTCTACACGACGCTTGAGGGCGGCAAGTCCTACAAGGCCTGGGACGTCCTCAAGGACAACTATCCCGACAACAACGAGCAGAAGGCCCACAAGCCGGGCACGGCCGCTGCCGCCAACGGCGTGTGCTGGTCCTGCAAGTCGACCGACCTGATGCTCGACTGGGCCTACATGGGCGACAAGGCCGAGGGCGCGAAGTTCCACCGCGGCTCCAACCCCGTTGACGTCGTTCGCAACGTCCAGCACGGCATGAACTGCAACTTCTGCCACGACCCGCACAGCGCCAAGCCGCGCATCATGCGCGACGCCCTGATCGACGCGATGACGCGCGAAGGCAAGATGAACGTCTACAAGGACTTCGCGGCCCGCCAGGCCAAGCTTGAGGTCAAGGACGTCGGCGTCCGCGGCTTCGACCGCAAGGTCGCCATGCTCGACCGCGCCGACTCCCGCCTGATGTGCGCCCAGTGCCACGTCGAATACGTCTGCAACCCCGGCATGAACGTCAAGACGGGCGAGAAGGTCGGCTTCGACAGCCGTCTCACGAACCTCTTCCCATGGGTCAACGCCGACCAGATCGAGGCCTACTACGATGAAGTCGGCTTCCGCGACTTCAAGCACAACCTCACCGGCGCGACGCTCGTCAAGATGCAGCATCCCGATGCCGAAACGTACTTCGGCTCGAAGCACGACAAGGCCGGCGCCGACTGCGCTTCCTGCCACATGCCCAAGGTGAAGGACGAAAACGGCAAGACCTACACGATGCACTGGGCCACCTCGCCCAAGCACTACGTGAAGGAGACCTGCCTCTCCTGCCACAAGGACAAGAACGAGAAGCAGATGGTCGCCGCGATCGACGCGATGAAGGGCCACTTCGACGGCAAGGTCCGCGAAGCCGAATCCCGCATGAACGACATGTTCAACGCGTTTGAACTCGCCAAGACCGTCGGCGTGTCCGAAGAGGTCCTCGCCAAGGCCCGCAAGCTCCACGAATCCGCTCACATCAACTGGGAATACTGGACTGCCGCCAACGGTGCGTACTTCCACAACCACGACATGGCCGTGCGCAGCCTCGCCAAGTCTGCCAAGGCAGCCTCCGACGCCACCGCGCTGCTGAGGAAGGCCATTGACGAAAAGGCCGCTACCAAGAAGTAATCCGCCTCGGGCTCCCTTCGGGGCCCGGCGATGATCCGACGAAACGGGCGTCTCCTCGCGGAGCCGCCCGTTTCATATATAGTGATGGGACAAACACGACCTGCGCTCCGAGCGCAGGCAGACGAACAACGCCTCCGGAACGAACGCACATGTCCGACGAAATCCTTCTCTATCTCATCCTCCTTCTGATGCTCGTCCTGGCCGTCGGAGCGCTCGTGCCGTCGCTCCTTCGCGTGGGCAGGGAGGAGGCGAGCGTCGAGCGCGAGGACAAGGCCTACGGCTCGGCCGTGACCGAGGCGCTGAGGCGACAGCGCGCCCAGCTCGACGAGGACCTGAAGTCGGGCGCCGTGAGTGCGGAGCAGTACGAGATTCTCGCCGACGATCTTCGCCGCCGCGCGCTCGAGGAACACGACGCGGTCTTCCACGATCCCAACGACGGCGCAGGCCGCCGTGCGGGCAGCTTCTCGGGCCCCGTCGTGACGGCCGCCGTGGTGGCGGGCGTCACTGCGGTTTCGGTCGGCCTCTATGCCGTGAACGGCGCGCCCGAGCTCATCGGGCTTGAGAAGGCCCAGGCGGTCTACGACGGACGCGCCGATACGCCCTCGATCGAGCGCTACCTCGAGTCGAGCCCGAAGGACGGCCGCGCCTGGGTGCTGCTTGCGCGCCGTCATGTCGACGAGGAGAACTTCCCGAAGGCGGCCGAGGCCTACCGCAGGGGACGCGCCGCGAACGCCAAGGTGAAGGCCGATCCGGCCGTGATGCTCGAACTCGCCGCCACGCTTCTCACGATCGGCGGTCCCGACAGCATGCGCGAGGCCCAGCCTCTGGCGCAGGGCGCCGTCGACGGACGTCCCGGCGACATGAAGGCCGTCGAGATCCTGGCCGTTGCGGCCTCCGCCAACGAGGACTGGCGGACGGCGGCCGAAAGCCTCTCGCTTCTCATGAGCACCATGAATCCCGACACGCCCGAGTACGTCCAGTACGAGATGACGCTCAAGCGCCTGCGCGAGCTCGCGGCCTCGCAAAAGACGCCGCTTCCTTCGACTTCCCGCTGAGCTCCACCTGAATTCCGACTGAAGTCCGACTGAGAGCGGGCGGTTGGACGAGGGTAGAATTTTCTGGTCGGAGCCCGTTCTCCGGCAATGCAGCTTCTCAAGCCCCCCTCGTAACCGACAAGAAGGAATTTTTCAATGAATATCCGCAAGGCCTTTCTGCACAAGGCCGTTCCCGCCGCCTGCGTGCTCTTCGCGGCCGGAACGATTTTCGCCGCCGACCGCGCCGATCTGATGGGCTACGTGCCCGGCGCCGAGGTCATGAAGGTCGACGTGACCGACGGCCGCATCGACACGATATCGGGCATCATCTACAGTCAGATCAAGTCCCAGCGCTCGATCCGTCAGCTGCGCATGACGGTGATGACGCCGCGCACGAAGGCGAGGAAGCCCGCCGTGGTCTACTTCCCCGGCGGAGGCTTCACCTCCGCCGACCACGAGAAGTTCATCGAGATGCGCCATGCGCTCGCCCGCGCGGGTTTCGTCGTGGCCGCAGCCGAATACCGCACCGTGCCCGTCAAGTTCCCGGCGCTCGTCGAGGACGGCAAGGCCGCCGTGCGCTACCTGCGCGCGCATGCCGATGAGTACGGGATCGATCCCGAGCGCATCGGCGTCATCGGCGACTCCGCGGGCGGCTACCTCGTGCAGATGCTCGGCGCCACGAACGGCGAGAAGGCGTTCGACAAGGGCGACTTCACGAACGTCTCCTCCGACGTGCAGGCCGTCTGCACGATCTACGGCATCTCGGACCTGACCTCCATCGGCGAGGGACTCGATCCGGCTCAGGCCAAGGTCCACGCCTCGCCCGCCGTGACCGAGGCGCTCCTCGTGCACGGTCCCGCCTTCGGCAAGTCTCCCGGCGGGAGCATTCTCTCCGACCGCGAGAAGGCCATGAACGCAAGCTCGCTCGGCCACATCGACGGCAGCGAGCCGCCGTTTCTCATCATGCACGGCTCGGGCGACCGCCTCGTGAGCCCGATGCAGAGCGCACATCTCGCTCAGGCTCTCAGGAAGGCCGGCACCGACGTCGAGTACGTCCTCGTCGAGGGCGCAGGCCACGGAGATCTGCCCTGGTTCCAGAAGCCCGTCATCGAGCGTGTCGTGAAATTCTTCGAAAAGAGGCTTGGCAGTCCCGCAAAGGATGCCGCCGAGGGCAACAACCTCTGACGGCCCACCCCGCAGTCGATTTCAATGGCCCGCACGAGCCCTGCTCTCTGCGGGCCTTTTTGCGTCCGGGAGGAAGAAAAATTTATTTTACGTGTCGTAGAAAAACATATTGACAGTTGAATATAAAAAATTCTATAATGTGCTAAATCGATGAAAGCACTGCTTTGTAACGACATTGAACGTTAAGAAGGCAGGCTGGTCTTGATGATGGACAACATTTTTCTATATATAGGAAATTATCCGGCTCTGAAGGACCGCCGGCCCTGCAGGTGCTTTAGGCGATGAGAACCCCCGCGTCCTTTCGAATGACAGCCCCGGTTTCGGAGGACGTGAACCAGACTCTTAAGGAGAGCACAATGAATCAACAGGAAAAGGCCGAGCGCTTCACCGAGCTCATGACGCGCTTCACGTCCGTGCTGGGCAAGATTCTCCCGGACGACGTTGCCACCCGCCTTGCCGAACTTCGCAAGGAGCAGACTTCCGACATCTCCCGCATCGTGTATGACGCGATGTTCGACGACCTTGCCGCCGCCCGCCGCCTCAATGTCCCGCTCTGTCAGGACACGGGCGTCATCCAGTACTACATCGAGGTGGGTGCCAACTTCCCGCTTCTTTCCGAAATGCGCGCCTGCCTTGACGAGGCCGTCCGCCGCGCCACGATCGAGGCGCCGCTTCGCCAGAACGCCGTCCAGATCTTCGACGAGCGCAACACGGGCAACAACACGGGCGTTCGCGTGCCCTGGATCGACTGGGAGATCATTCCCGACTCCGACAGCTGCCTCATTCACGGCTACATGGCCGGCGGCGGCTGCTCGCTGCCCGGCGCCGCCAAGGTGCTGATGCCCGCCGAAGGCTACATGGGCATCGTGAAGTTCATCTTCGACGTGATCTGCGATCGCGGCGTCAACGCCTGCCCGCCGCTCCTCGTGGGCATCGGCATCGCCGGGAGCGTCGAGGTTGCGGCCGAGCTTTCCAAGAAGGCCCTGATGCGTCCCGTGGGCTCGAAGAACGCCAACGAGATCGGCGCCGACTTCGAGAAGATGATCGAGGAAGGCCTCAACAAGATCAACATCGGTCCGGGCGGCCTGACGGGGACGAAGTCCGTGATGGGCGTCAACGTCGAACAGGCCGCGCGCCATCCGTCCTGCCTTGCCGTGGGCGTTTCCACGGGCTGCTGGGGCCACCGCCGCGCCACGATCCGCATCAATGCGGACATGAGCTACGAAATGATCAGCCACAAGGGCATGACGCTCTGATTTGGGAGAACAGCAAAATGACGAAGAAAGTTCTGACGACACCGGTTTCCGACGCCGACATCGAGTCCCTGAAGATCGGCGACGTGTTCTATCTCTCCGGCGCCCTCATCACGAGCCGCGACATGGTTCACTTCCGCCATGTCGAGGAAGGCATGGACCTTCCGTACGACCTCGCCGGCAAGGCCATCTTCCACGCCGGTCCCATCATGGTTCCCGACGACAAGAGCCGCTCCGGCTTCCGCGTCGTCTCCATCGGCCCGACGACCTCCATGCGCATGGAGAAGTACGAGCGCGAATTCCTCAGGAAAACGGGCGTGAAGATCGTCGTCGGCAAGGGCGGCATGGGTCCCGAGACTGCTGCCGGCTGTCAGGAAAGCAAGGCCGTGCACTGCGTCTTCCCGGGCGGCTGCGCCGTGCTCGCCGCCGAATGCGTCGAGGAGGTCGAGGAGCGCCACTGGCCCGAACTCGGCCAGCCCGAGTCCATGTGGGTCATGCGCGTCAAGGAGTTCGGTCCGCTCATCGTCTCGATCGACGCCCATGGTGGCAATCTCTTCGAGAAGAACAAGGCCGAGTTCAACAGGCTCAAGGAGCCGATTGTCGAGGAGATCTGCAGCAAGGTGAACTACCGCCATTGATGACTGCAGTGGCCGGGCCCGGTCCGACCGGGCCGTTCCTCGGAAAAGGAAGCTGAAGAAGCCCCAGAAGCAAAAAGGCCCTGCGGACCGATGTGGTCCGCAGGGCCTTTTTCCCCTGTGTTCGGTCGCGGGGCTTCCGTAGGAGTCCCCGCGAATTGATCGGAAGGTCGATGGGCCTGAAGATCAGAAGCGGAAGTCGCGTTCGCCGTCGGCGATGCGGATCAGGCGCTTTTCGCTGGCGATGCGGATCTTCTCGTGCGGGATCTTCGGGAGTTCGTTGGCGATGACGCGCTCGCCGGCCTCGCGGGTTTCCTTCGAGGCGTAGTCGCACATGTACTCCTTCATCGTCATGATGGCGTTGGCCTGGCAGTACGTGGCGATGCTGCCGTCCTTGGCCCATTCCATGAAGCGGTCGCCCGTGCGGCCGGCGCGGTAGCAAGCCGTGCAGAAGGACGGAAGGTAGTGGTTCTCGAGGAGCCAGCGGACGATTTCGTCGAGCGAGCGGCGGTCGTTCGTCTCGAACTGTTCGGTCTTCTCCTCCATCTCCTGAACGGAGCGGATGGCGTAGCCGCCCACGGACGTGCGGGAGCCGCCGGAGATCTGGGAGATGCCGAGCTTGAGGGCTTCGGTGCGGATGCGCTGGCCTTCGCGGGTCGACATGATCATGCCGGTGTAGGGCACGGCCATGCGGATGAGCGCGACGATCTTGAGGAAGAGGTCGTCGGGCACGGCGTTCTCGAAGGAGGCCGGATCGATGTCGTCGGCCGGGCAGATGCGCGGCACGGAGATCGTGTGCGGACCGACGCCCCAGACGGCTTCAAGATGCTCGGCGTGCATGAGCAGGCCGACGAAGTCGTAGCGGCAGAGATCAAGCCCGAAGAGCACGCCGAGACCCACGTCGTCGATGCCGCCTTCCATGGCGCGGTCGTGCGCCTCGGTGTGGTAGGCGTAGTCGGACTTCGGTCCCTTCGGATGCAGCTCCTCGTAAGCCTTGCGGTTGTAGGTCTCCTGGAAGAGCTGGTAGGTGCCGATCTCGGCCTCGTGAAGCTTGCGGTAGTTCTCGACCGTCGTGGCGGCGATGTTCACGTTGAGGCGGCGGATGGCGCCGTTCTTGTGCTTGATCGAGTAGATGGTCTTGATGGACTCGAGGATGTACTCGATCGGATTGTGCTTGGGGTGCTCGCCCGCCTCAAGGAGCAGGCGCTTGTGGCCGAGGTCCTGGAGCGCGATCACCTCGTTGCGGATCTCCTCCTGCGTGAGCTTCTTGCGCACGATGCTCTTGTTCTTGGCATGGTACGGGCAGTACGTGCAGGTGTTGACGCAGTAGTTCGAGAGGTAGAGCGGCGCGAAGAGCACGATGCGGCTGCCGTAGATGTGCTCCTTCACCTTGATGGCGGTCTCGAAGATCCTGTCGTTGACCTCCTTGACGTCGCAGGCGAGCAGCACGGCGGCTTCGCGGTGGGTCAGGCCCTTGAACTGGGCGGCCTTGTCAAGGATGCTCATGAGCAGCGGAACGTCCGACTTGTGCTCTTCGGCGTAGGCGAGCGTGTCGCGGATTTCCTGATCGTTAATGAACTCTTCCGCTACGCGGGACTTGGGGTCGTAAATGGCCATTTTTTTCTCGTCGAGTTGACTGGGGTCTTGTGGGATGTGCACTCCGCCTCAAAAGCAAAACGGCCGATCAGATGTCCTCTGAATCGGCCGTGTTGCTTGTGTTTCGGAGAGTTGCAGGCTGGGTGTCTCAGGCCGTGCCTGCCGTGTTGGAAAGTATTTTGCCTTATGCCTTTTATTTTGTAAAATGCAAATATTGCACGGCAGATTGCGGAAAATGAAATTGTCGGTGAGGTCCGGAAGGAGGATGAAATGGAACTGAAGGCAAGGTCGATCAAGCTCTTTTGCGCGGTGGTGGAGACGGGTTCGCTCCTCTCGGCCGCGAACCAGAACGCGATGAGCGCGCCCGCGGCGAGCAGGGCGGTGAGCCAGCTCGAGGACAGGCTCGGCTGCAGGCTCTTCGACCGCTCGACGAAGAACCTGACGCTCACGGAGGACGGCAAGGCGTTCTATCGCGTGGCGAAGGAGTCGATGCGCGCCTGGCACATGCTCGAGGACTTTCCGAAGCAGAGGGCCTCGACGAAGAAGCAGCTGCGCATTGCCGTGCTCGCCCGCCACTGCAGCAACGTGATCATTCCCGCAGTGGCGAAGATCCTCAAGGCCCACGAGGAGACGCTGAGGATCACGATGGACGTGCACCAGAGCCGCGACATCTACTACTCTAAGTTCTCGCATCCCTTCGACGTGGGCTTCGGCACGCTGCTCAGCAGTCACGACGACCTGCAGAAGGAGGCGATCGCGCACCTGCCCTTCAGGCTGGTGGTTCCGAAGACCAATCCCATGAGCCGGATGGAGAAGGTGAGGCTCGAGGACTATGCGCACGAGAACTTCATCCTGCTTTCCGCCGACAAGCTTGAGCGCGAGTACATCAGGAGCCTGCATCCCGCGCTCACGCCCGACAGGATCGTGGCCGAACTCTCCTCGACGCAGGTGGCGCTGAGGTTCGTCAAGCGCGGCATCGGCGTGCACATCACGGACGAGCTCGCGGCGATGAGCGTCTCGGACGACTGCGCGGCGGTCCCCCTCGAGAACCCGCTCACGATTCCCTTCTACGTCTTCTGGCCTGTCACCTCGGAGAGCCTCTGGCCCGAAATCAGGCAGTGCATCGCCGAGATCGCGGGCAGCATCCGCGCGGCGGGCATCCCGCTCACGGAGGCGGGCGAGAGCTATCTGAAGGCCTGATGAGGTCCTGGGTCGAACGGCGGCCGAAGGGAAGCGGAAAGGAAAAATCCCACGGCCGGCAGCGGCGCGCGGGATTTTTTTCAAGGCGTCGCGGGACGGTCGTCCCGCGGCGGAAGGCTCATCGGATCAGACCCAGCCCTTCCGGCGGAACTCCTTGAGCTTCGCGGCGAAGTACTTCATGTCGTCGGGCGTCGAGAGCGAGACGCGGCACCATTCGACGGCGGGCGGGAACGGGCGGCCGACGAGGATGTTCTCCGCCTTCATGCGGTCCTGGAAGGGCTTGAGCGGGGCCTTGAGGTTCATGAAGATGAAGTTCGTCTGGCTGTCGAGATACTCGATGCCGAGTTCGTCGAGGGTCTTGCAGACGATCACGCGGGCGTCCTCGTTGGCCCTGCGGGAGTTCGGGATGAAGTCCTTGTCTTCGAGCTCGACGAGCGCGGCGGCGATGGCCGAGTTGTTGAGCATGATGTCGTAGGCGACCTGGGTGCGGACCTTGTTGACGACGGCGGGCGCGGCATAGGTGAAGCCGAGGCGCATGCCGGCCATGGCGAAGATCTTCGAGAAGGTCTTGAGCACGCACAGGTTTTCGAGCCCCTCGTCGACGAGCGTCTTGCAGGAGACGAAGGACGGATCGCGGACGTATTCGGCGTAGGCCTCGTCGATGACGAAGAAGACGTCGGCCGGACGAGAGCGGATCCAGTCGTGAAGGGCCTTCGAGTCGACGATGGTCGAGGTTGGGTTGTTCGGGTTGACGAAGTAGACGATGACGGGGCCGTTGATGCCCGCGACGGTCTTCTTCATGGCCTCAAGGTCGACGGACCACTTCGCGCCCATCGGCACGGTGACGACCTTGACGTTGTTCTTGCGGGCCGTGTCGGCGCCGTCGCTGTAGGTGAGTTCGGGACAGATGAGGCAGACGCCGGGACGGATGTGGGCCTCGATGCTCGCGCGGATCGATTCGGCGGAGCCGTGCGAGAGCATCACGTTCTCGGGCTTGCCGCCCATGAAGTCGGCGCAGGCCTTGCGGAGCCTTTCGGCTGCGACGAACGGGTAGCGGTTGGCGTCGGGCAGGGCTGCGATCGCGGCGTCGCGGGCGGCGGGCGTGAGGCCGAGCGGATTTTCGTTGAAGCAGAGCGCCATCGGCTTTTTGGCCGTGGGCGGCGTGAACTTGGGCAGGGCGGGCGCAGGCGCGGCCTGCGCGGAGCCGAGCATGAGGGAGCCCGCGCCAAGGGCGGCGGCTCCGAGGAAATTGCGGCGGTTCAGGGGCATGATGCTCTCCGGGTGTCTGTGACTGGGGCCGGTGCGCGGCACCGGCGTTTCAGTCATTGTGACTCGAACGAAGGCTCTTGATGTCTCCTTGATGCGCTCTGCAAGAGGGAATTTCGCACTTTGTTGAGCGACTTCAGAGCGCTTGGGCGGAATGCTTTAGGGAAAACGGATTAGAACGGTTCTCAGGAGGGCATTCTGCCCGGCTGCGCCCTACGGCGCGACGCGCGGCCAGGCGGACTGCCAGGGGCCCGAGAGGAGAGCCGTGAGCCTCGCCTCGTCCTCCGCGATCCTGCTTCGGGTGCTGAGCGCCCCGTCCCTGAGGCTGCAGAAGGTGCGTGCGCACAGAAGCGCACGGGCGAATGCGGTCCAGCTCGCGCAGCGCGCGATCGCCTCGCCCGCGATGCGGCGTCTCAGGCGTTCGATGTCGGCGGGCTGGACCATCTCGACGTATAGCGCGGCCTCGAGAAGCGCGGCGCTCTGGGAGAGTTCGAGGGCGCGCAGGCGCGTCCAGTCGAAGTCGTTGCGGAAGGCGTCGACGAACATGCGCCTGCGGCGCATCGTCTCCTGCTCGGCGGGCGAGAGCGCGAGCATGTCGAAGCCCGACCAGCCGAGCGCCATGGTGTCCTTCATCAGGCGGCTGACGGTCTGGGCGTCGGAGATGCGGCGGTAGAGCCTGGTGACGGGGGCGCCGTCGACGATCACGCGGAAGCGTTCCTCGAGGTCGTCGGGCGACATGATCTCAAGCTCGGTCGAGAGGCGGTGGCCGACGTCGCTTGCAGCGTTGACGTCGCCCGCAGGGATGACGCCTTCATCCCATCCCTCCGTCCAGAGCGTGAAGCGCGCGATGTTCGCGGCCGTGCCCTCGAAGTCAATGTTGTCCCAGACGCGAGGCGCGGATCTGGTCTTCACGTCGCCGAGGCGCACGAGCGCGGCACGCAGGTCCGAAAGGACGGGCTGCATGGCGGCGGATGGCATCAGGAGCTCGATCGGTTCTTCGTCGTTCGTCATGGGGTTGGGAGCCGGAGGATGGGGCGACCCTTCATTTTATCCCGCTGAGCGGGAGCCGCTCGCGTCGTCGGCGTGCGTGATCGTCATGAAGCAGGGATCGGCCTTGCAGTGGAAAATCGCCTCGAAGCGCTCGCCCGACGAGTTGACGAGGACGAGCGGCTCGGGCCTGAAGGCTTCGCGCGGCGTCTTCTCGAGCAGTTCGGGGAAGGCCTTGAGCATCTTCGGACAGCGCTTGAGCGCGGCGCGGATGCAGTGGCGGCAGGTCATGAGATCCGCCTTCTCCACGGGCTTGATCTCGAAGGCGGGCGCGGTCACGCGGGCGCCGTGGCGCTCGTAGAACTCGCGCGCGGCATCGTTGGCGACGTTGGCGGCGAAGCCGAGGATGCGGTCGGGATAGGGCGCCTCGTCGTCGACGGGGGCGCGGCCGGGACGGACCCGGGCTTCCTCGCGCATCTTCGTGAGCGCGTCGACGGCTTCGCGGCGCATCATGTTGACAACCGAGGCGGGCACGAAGACGTCGAGGTCCTCGGGCACGAAGATGTCGGAGGCCGTGTAGAGCGTGTCGCCGAGCCTGCCGAGGTTCCTGATGAGCGTCTCCCTGTTGCGCTCGGGGTTCGAGGGGGCGTCGAGATCCATCGCCACATGAGCTTCGGCGCATTCGCGGCCGTCGGTCACGATGAGCGTGAGCGCGTCGTCCTCGACGAGGAAGGTCATGACGATCGGAATGCGGCGCACGGCGGACTCGCCCGAGAGCTCGCGCACGAAGGAGCGGTCGAGGTTGCGCATGAGCGTCATGCCGCGGCGAAGCCCCTCGGGGAGTTCGCGGCGGTTGCGCAGCGTGAGCCTGACGAGGCCTCTGCCGGCGGGATCGGCGCGGTTGACGGCAAGGCCGTGGACCTCCTCGTCGTCGCCGAGATAGGTGAGGCCGTCGCCGTTGGCAAGCGAGACGCCCGCGGCGGGACGCACGAGGATTTCGCCCGGCTCGACGCGCTCGCAGCGGCCGACGGGGCTGCCCGTGTTCTTGGGGCTCTCGAGCTGGGCGAGTTCGTAGGGCTTTTCAAACTGACGGCCGTGCACGAAGTAGTCGGTTCGGCTCCTCTGGAAGCTCTTCTCGGGATCGGGCGTGAAGCTGAAGGTCGAGACGCCGTCGGAGGTGCGGGAGAGTTCGGGGCGTCGCGCGATGATGGCATCGAGCTTCTGACGGTACCAGGCTGTGATGTTCTTCACGTAGACGAGGTCCTTGAGGCGGCCCTCGATCTTGAAGGACGAGACGCCCGCGTCAATCAGGGCCTCGAGGTTGTCGGTCTGGTTGTTGTCGCGCAGCGAAAGCACGTGGCAGCGGCGGGCGATCTGCTCGCCCGACTCCGTGTAGACGTCGTAGGGCAGGCGGCAGAGCTGCGCGCAGGCGCCCCTGTTGGCGCTTCGTCCCGTGATCGCCTCGCTGATGTAGCACTGGCCCGAAAAGCTCACGCAGAGCGCGCCGTGGATGAAGTACTCGATGCGCGCCGAATGGAGCGCGGCGCGGCAGGCGGCGACCTCGGCGAGCGAGAGCTCGCGCGCGAGCACCATCTGCGAGAAGCCCGCCTTCTCGAGGAACGCGGCCTTTTCGGGCGTGCGGATGTCGCACTGCGTCGAGGCATGGAGCTCGATGTCGGGCAACGGGCCCGCCATGAGGCCCATGTCCTGAACGATCAGGACGTCGACTCCGGCCTTGGCGGCGTCGAAGGCAAGCGAGCGGGCGCGCGGAAGCTCCTCGTTCGTGAAGAGCGTGTTGAGCGCCATGAAGACGCGGGCGTTGTAGCGGTGCGCGTACTCGGCGAGACTCGCGATGTCGTCCATCGTGTTGCCCGCGGACTGGCGGGCGCCGAAGGCGGGGCCGCCGATGTAGACGGCGTCGGCGCCGTGATCGATCGCGGCGATGCCGGTGTCGGCGTCGCGGGCGGGGGCGAGAAGTTCAAGAGCGGTGAGGGGAAGAGGCGTGTGGGACACGAAGGAATCCTCGGGATTGTCGTGGAAAGGCCGCGCGGGCGTGCGTCCGGCGGCCTGTGCATGAGGGGACGAGCGTCAGTGACGGAGCGTGATGCCGGCGGGTTGCCTGTAGAGCTCGGGTCTGGCGGGGCCCGTGACGGCGCAGGTCTTGACGGCGAGGTACTTGGCGAGCTCCTCGTCGCCCGCCTTTTTGGCGAAGTCTGCGGCGGACATGCCCCTGTCGGTGCAGTAGTCGCGGTAGGCGCCTGCGCGAAGGAGCATCATGACGGCCTCGCGGCTCGGTTTCCTTGCGGCCATGTCGAGCGCGGTGATGCCCGCCTTCGTCTGGGCGTTGACGTCGGCGCCGAGTTCGATGAGGCGCTTCATCATGGAGGTGCGGCCTTCGGTGGCGGCGTAGTGGAGCGGCGTCCAGCCGCGGGTCTTGTTGACCTTCGCGCCGAGCTTGAGCAGCCTGTCGAATTCAGCCTCGCGGCCTTTGATCACCGCAAGCATGAGCGGCGTCTCGCCGTGGCGGTTCTCCATGTTGACGTCAATGCCCTGGGCGTCGAGCAGCACGCGGGCGAGATCCCACGACTCGCTGCGCAGGGCCCAGGTGAGCGGCGTGTCGCCGTTTTCGAGCACGATGTTGGGCGTGATGCCCGTGGAGAGAAGGCGCCTGACGTCGGCGGCGTTGCCGGCGGCGATCGCCTGATTGAAGTCGTGCGTGTTGCGGGCCATCTGATCGACCTCGGCCTCGGAGAGGACGAAGGCGCCCGCGTAGCCTGCGGACGACGCGTCGGCGGACGATGCGAGGGGCGCGCAGAGCAGAAGCGGGGCGGCGGCAAGAAGAACGGCGAGCTTTTTCATGGAATGGTTCATGCTTCCTCAAGACGGATGGGCAGGCGGAAGAGCCTGACGGCGTTGGCCGTAGTTTGTCGGGCGACGTGCGCTTTGTCAACGCCGAAAAGTCCTGCGAGACATTCTGCGACATATTCGACGTACTGCGGCTCGCATCGCCTGCCGCGCATGGGCACGGGCGCCATGTAGGGACAGTCGGTCTCGAGCAGGAGGCTTTCGAGCGGAAGCGCCCTCGCGGTCTCGCGCAGCGCCTCGTTTCGCTTGAAGGTGAGGTTGCCCGTGAAGCTTACGTGGCCGCCCGCGTCCACGACGGCGAGCGCCGTGTCCGTGTCGCCGCAGAAGCAGTGCATCACGAAGCCGACGTCGCCCGCGTGCATGTCGCGCAGGATCTCGAGCGCCTCGCGCTCGCTGTCGCGCGCGTGGATGATGAGGGGCTTGCCGATGGCCTTCGCGGCCTCGATGTGGCGGCGAAAACGTGCGCGCTGCCAGTCAAGCGGCTCCTTGCACCAGTAGAAGTCGAGCCCCGTCTCGCCCACGGCGGCGAACCCCGGGCGCGAACAGATCTCGGCGATCCGCTCGACGGTGGGCTCGGGCTTGTCGGGAAATTCGGGATGAAGCGCCCAGGCGCCGAAGAGCCAGCCCGGATGCTCCGCGAGGAGCGCCTCGAGCTTCGGGAGCTCGTCGTCCTCGCAGGCGATGACCATGGCGGCCGCCATGCCCGCCGCCTTCATGCGCGCGATGACCTCGTCGCGGTCCTCGTCGAAGGCGTCGCTGTTGAGATGGCTGTGTGAATCGATGAACTGCATGTGCTGTTGCCTCAATAGTCCCAGTCGGAGGGCCGGTCGGTCTTGACGAAGGGCTAGCGCCTGAGGGCGCCGCGGCTGTAGGCCTGTACGGCGTCCTCGCGCCAGTCGCGGCGGTGCACGAGATGGAGCGCCGTCGAGAGATAGAAGAGCGTCTGAATGCCGAGGATTCCCCAATAGGGAAGGATGGACTCGGTGAGGGCCCCGTCCTGCGAGGCCGCAAGGAGCGCGGGCACTGCGGGCGAGGTCGGAATGAAGAGCGAGAGCGCGAAGACGGGCTCGCTCAGCACGTTCGTCATGGGCCAGATGCCGCCCGAGATGAATACGGCGGGGGCCGAGATCATCACGACGGCCTGGCTCGACCAGCGGTTCGAGCCCAGAAGGATCGTGACCGCCATGCCGAAGGAGGCGACCGAGGCCGAGAAGAGCAGGCCGGTGCCCAGCGTCGCGGCAACGCTGCGCATGGAGCCGTACTCGTGCCACCAGAAGTCGAACCCCTGCATGTAGACGAACCAGAGGAAGGTGATGAGCGTGAAGGCGAGCCAGACGGCCGCGCCCCTGTGGAGCGGACGGTCGAGCGCGGCCTCCACGAAGGGCTCGCGCCTTGCGGCGACGAGCCAGCCGCCGAGCGCCATCGTGATGGCCATGAGCATCACGGCCTGAATGATCACGGGACCCACGACGGGCACGGTGTAGTTGCCGTAGCCGCCGATCTCGTTGTACATGTACTGCACGCGAAGGCCGGGCGCGGCCTGATGGTGCGAGTGCACGCTCGTGCCGGGGAGCCCCGTCGCATAGATGGCCGCATCGTCGAGGAGCTTCGTCTTGTCGGTCACGACGCCGCCCAGAGCGGCCTGAACGGCTCGGGCCTTCACGGGGAAGGCGCCGTTGCCGAGCACGTGCACGGTGACGTTCTCGCCTCGGGTGAGGGACTTCTCGAAGTCCTTCGGAATCGTGATGAGAACCGAGAACTCCTCGCGCCTGAAGGCCTCCATCGCCTCGCCTTCGTCCTGCGTGATGCGCACGACGCTGATGGCGGGGCGTCCATGGCCGTGACGAGACGGCGGGCGGCGGCCGAGCGGTCAAGGTCGAGCACGGCCGACGGGACGTGCTGGATCTGCTGGTTGCCGTAGGGCCAGGCGTAGAAGATCAGGTAGAAGGCGATCGCGCCCGCGAAGATGAGGATCGTGTCGCGGGAGAGAAAGGAGGCCTTGATCGTGTGTAGGAAGGTGTACCAGAAGCCGGGCGCCTTCATCTGCTCAGCCTGATTGTTCCTGTTCATCGTGCGCCTCCCTGCGTTTCGTCGGTGATGAGGCTCTCCTTGACGAGGAGTGTGCGGATGCGGTCCTTCTCGGGGTCCTTCGAACTCCAGGCGCGCAGGCGCACGCCGAGGATCGGAAGGCCGGCGGCCATGGGCACGACGATGAGGAGCGCAAGGGGCGCGAGGCGCGTGAAGACGTGGTCGAGGGGCGAATTCAGGATCCAGCACTCGCCCTGGACGGCGAGGTAGTGCGTAAGCGGCAGGAGCTGCCCGAAGAAGGCGGCGCCCGGCGTCATCGACTCGAGCGGATAGGAAAAGCCCGTGAACGGAAAGGACGGCGCGGCAAAGCAGATGAGCGCCGAGACGGCGATCGGCCAACTGAGCGAGACGGCCGTGAAAAGGATGGCGATCGCGGCCATGGCCGCGATGAGCATCACCGTGGCGCCGATCCAGACGCCGACGGAGCCTGCGGCCGTCCAGCCGAGCACGCCCGTGAGGCCGAACACCCAGCACAGGCCGAGCACGACGTAGAAGACGAACCAGGGCAGGAGTTTGCCTAGGATTGCGGCGGACGCGAAGTCGTTTGCGGCCGCAAGAAGGCGCGTCGCACCTCCGTCGCGCCACTCGCGCACGAGCACGCCCGAGAAGGTGAGTCCTGCGGCAAGCGCGATGAGGCCGGGAATGAGCGTCGGCAGCAGGTAGGCGCTGAAGTTGAAGCCTGTGTTGCCGAGGAAGTAGACCTCGGGCGAGGCGATGCGCAGATTGTTCGACTCGGCCTTGAGCGAGCCGCCGCGCGCGGCGGTCATCCTGATCGTGCCCGCGCTCTTCATGACGGCGGCGAGCGCCGTCTTCACGTCCACTTCCAGAATGGTGCCGACGGCGTAGTAGCTTTTGTTGATGATGAGCTCGAGCGTGCTGCCGCGTCCGTTCAGGCTGTCCTTCGTGAAGTCCCTTGGAATGACGATCGTGCCGTAGGTTTCTGCGCGCGAGAGCGCGGCTTCGGCTTCGGTCGCGGTTTCAAAGCCCCTGAGGCCGAGGCTCGGTACGGCATCGAGGACCATGACGAGCTCACGCGCGAGCGGGCCGCCGTCCTCGTTGACGAGACCCACGGGGAGCTTCGTCATGAGGCCGGTGCCGAAGGTGTTCGCCACGAAGAGCAGCCACATGACGGGCAGGAGTGCGCAGATCACCCACTGCTGCGGGTGCCTGCGGGTGTAGCGACATTCGATGCGGGCTGTGTTGACGAGGCCCTCAAACCAGTGCTTCATGGCGTGCCGCTCAGCGCTCGACGATGACGGTCATGCCGGGACGCAGGGCGGGAAGCTCTTCGACGGGACGAGCGCGCACCTCGAACGTGCGCAGGTCGTAGCCCGTCGACTGACGCGTCGCGCGCCAGACTGCGTACTCGCCGCGAGGATTGATCCAGTTGACCTTGAGGTCGACCGTGCGGTTGACGGCGGGGATGAAGCCCTTGAGGACCGTGCCCACCTCGACGCCCGGAAGCTCGTCCTCGCGGATGTTGAAGACGACCCACTTGTCGCTGAGGTCGGTGACAAGCACGAGCGGGAAGCCCGCGGGTGCCACTTCGCCTTCCTCCATCACGATGCGGGTGACTTCGCCCGCGGCGGGCGCCTTCACGATGCTTTCGGAGGCGAGGCTCGAGACTTCGGAGACGCCGCCTCTTGCCTGGTCGACGAGGGCCTTCGCGGCGGTTTTGTCCTCGACGCGGGCACCTTCGTCCACGGCGGAGAGCTTGGCGGCAGCGGCCTCGGTCACCTTGCGTGCGGCTGCAAGCTGGGCGGTCGCCTCGTCATGGCGCTGGGCGGGGATGAGGCCCTCCCTGTAGAGGGCGTCGACGCGTTCGTAGGTCTTGGACGCAAGGGTGAGAGCTGCCTTGGCGCGCTCCCAGTCTGCGCGGGCCGCATCCTTTTCCTGAACGCGGGCACCCGTGTTGGCGAGGTCCTCCCTCGCCTGGGCGGCGCGTTCCTGTGCCTTCACCTGTACGAGCTTGGCCTCGATTTCAGGAATGGCGATCACGGCGACGGTGTCGCCCGCCTTGAGCACGTCGCCCTCGCGGACCTTGAGTTCGGCAAGGCGTCCCGGCACCTTGGCGGAGACGGAGATCGTGCGGGCGTCGACCATGCCCTGCAGGGGCACGGGCGCGGGATGAGTGGCCTCCCAGACACCCCATCCGAGAAAAGCCGCGATGCCTGCGAAGAAGGCGCCTCCCACGAGAAGCGGGACGGAGGAGGCGGGGCGCTTGGGTGCCTGCGCCTGAGTCTGCTGAGCTTGAGTCTGTTCGATCATTTTGTTCCAGCCGGTGGAAAAGCGTTGTTCTGAGTCACTTCACGACCACGAGGTCGCTGCGGGTAAGGGAGTTGACGAAGTCGGGCATGGCGCCTGCGGACGCGTGGAGCATGGCCCAGCTCACGACGAACTTGTAGGCGGCCGCGCGTCGGGCGACTTCGGCGCCCGTGAGCTTCGTGCGGGCCGTGTCGACGTCGACGGCGTTGGAGAGTCCTTCCGCGAAGCTCGCCTCGCGCAGTCTGAGGTTTTCGCGCGCAAGTTCGACGGTCGAGCCCGTGAGCTCGAACTCCTCGCGTGCCTGCATCACGCGCAGGAAGGCGACCTCGACGGCTGTGGCCACCTGGTTCTTCGCCTCGCTGCGCGCAGCTTCGGCCTTCGTAACCACGCTTCGGGCGGCATTGAGCTTGTCGAAGCGGTCGTGGTTGTCCCAGAGCGTGAACGTGACGCCCACGCCGGCCATCCAGTCGGGCTCGGGCAGTGTCAGATAGTGCTTGATGAGGTTCTTGGTGCCGAAGGCGTAGACCTTGGGCTTGAAGCTCGCCTCGGCGGCGGAGATGCCTTCGCCCGCCTGAGCGCGCAGCGCGTTCATCTTCCTGATGGCGGGTGACTGCGCGTCGGCGCGGTTCTGCCACTGCTCAAGCGTGCCCAGATCTCCCGTGAGGACGAAGAGCGGCGAGGAGAGCTCGGGGAGCGAGGTTTCTCGCAGCTGGCGCATCAGCTCCGCTTCGGCCACGCCGACGTCGGACTCGGCCGAGACGAGCGTGCGCTTCGCGTTGTCGCGGGCCACCTCGACGGCGAGGCGCTCGACTTTGGCGATGAGGCCCTTCTGCTCGAAGCGCTTCGCGCGGCGAAGCTCCTCGTTCTGATCCTCGAGCACGCTCCTGTGCAGGGCTGCGACGCTGCGCGCGAGCTGCACGCCCCAGTAGCGGGCCGCAAGTTCGGCGTCAAGCGTGTTCTCGCGCATGTCGCGGTCGGCGCGCGTCTCGCTCACCTTGTGGTTGAGCGCGTTCTGCTGCGCGGTGATGAGGCCGCCCGTGTAGATGGGAAGCGTGGCCGTCACGGCCGCACGCGGCCCGCCGATGTCCTCCTTGAAGTGGATGTCGACGTGGTTGTACTTCTGCGCCAGACTCGAGATGATCTGTCCGTGCACGCCGCCGATCTGACTGCCGAGGCCGGAGAGCTGTCCGAGCCCCGTGTCGATGCCCAGGTCGACGGTCTTGGTGCCCCAGACCTGCTTGACGTCCATCTCGACCTTCGGGCCCGAGAGCGACTTGGCGGCCTCGGCCTCGGACTCGGCGCGGGCAATTTCGGCGCGGTCGGCGGCCATGATGTCGGCGCGCTCGTGCAGCAGGACTCGGGCGTCGCCGAAGCCCATGGGGGCGGTGGTCGACGGTGCGGCAGACGAGGCGCCTGCGGCGAGGGCGGCCATAAGGCCGAGTAAGACCGCGGCTGTGGGACTAGGACGGAGCATGTTCAGGAATCTGGTTTGAAAACGGAATCTGTAATGGTAACACCAAGTACTGCGCCCGACGGAAGGAGCGGAGCCTCTGGCGAAATGAAGGGAATGTTTTTTCGTACGTTTCGTAACGGCGGGAGCACGGGGCCCTGCGCGGTGTTACCATGAACCGAGCTTGTTCGGACCGGCGGAGCGCACGGTGCGCTGCACGCGGTCCCTTCAAAGGAGGCTGAAATGAAGTACAAGGACATCTATACGGAAGCGCCCGCCAATCCCGATACGCTTTCGATGCTCGGGCCCATTGCTCCTCTGGCCGGCAAGTGGTTCGGCGACGACGGCGTCGACACCCATCCGCAGGCGGGCGGCCCCGAAACGGAGCCCTACGTCGAGACGTGGGACTTCGAGGTGATGGATCCGCAGAACAACGGCCCGCAGGTCCTCTACGGCCTGCGCTACCACGTGCACATCACCAAGCCGGGCGAGCTCGCCGCCTTCCATGACCAGGTGGGCTATCTGCTCTACGAGCCCGAGACGCACAAGATCTACATGACGCTCGCCATTCCGCGCGGCCAGATCGCGATGGCCGAGGGCACGGCCATGCCCGGCGACCGCGAGATCCGTCTGCATGCCGAGCGCGGTCAGATGGTCAACGGCATCTGCTCGAATCCCTTCCTCGAGGAGGCCTTCCTCACGAAGTCCTGGGACGTTGTCTTCAAGTTCCATGAGGACGGACGCTTCAGCTACGAGCAGGTCACGAAGCTCGAGATACCCGGCGTCAAGGGCGAGTTTGAGCACACGGACGCCAACATAATGCGCATGATCGAGGCCCCGCGCCCGAATCCCGCCATGATCGAGGAAGGACTCCTCAACCGCTGCCCGAAGGCCTGACGGGCGAAAAGCCCTGCATTTTTCTCATTTCGACGCCGTCCGAAAGCGTCAGCGAGCCGCTTCACGCGCTATCATCAAGCGTATGGAGCGGCCCGATGCATTCTCGGAGAACGGACGGCCGCACTCCGACCCAAGGAGCCTGCGGCCGTCTTTCTTTGTGCCGCAGGTCTGCATTCCGGACTCGTCCCAATTTTTTCCCCGACATCGACGACAAGCCCATGCAATTGAAGAAGATTGTGATATTGACGCTTGCGGCCCTCGGCCTTGCCGCAACCTGCACGCAGCCCCTTGCCAAGACGGCGGACGAGGTCCGCGCGCGATGCCGCGCCGAGCACCGTCCCTGCGTGGGCCTCGTGCTCTCGGGCGGCGGCGCCCGAGGCTTCGCCCATACGGGCGTGCTGGACGTGATCGAGGAGCTTGGCATCAAGATCGACGTCGTGACGGGCACGTCCATGGGCTCCATGATTGGCGGCGCCTATGCGGCGGGCTATTCGGCCGCCGAAATCCGCGACATCGTGCTCGGCGTCGACTGGGACCGCATGATGGCGCCCCGCGCAGACCGCGAGGAGCTGCCCTGGCGCCTCAAGGTGGACGACTACAAGAATCTGGCCGTCTCGGGCATCGAGTTCGGCAAGGACGGCCGCGTGAAGCTCCCCGACAGCGTCATTCCGTCCGAGGAGCTCGACCTCTTCCTCAATGACAAGACGGGGCCCGCCAACTACGTGAATGACCTCACCGAGCTGGCCATTCCGTTCGGCGCCATCGCGACCGACCTGGTCTCGGGCGAACGCGTGGTGCTGCAGAAGGACGTGAGCCTCGGCATGGCGATGCGCGCCTCAATGTCGTTGCCCGGCGTCTTCGCGCCCGTCGTGATCCACGACCGCATGCTCGTCGACGGCGGCCTTCTCGACAACCTGCCCGTGTCACTCGCCCGCGAAATGGGCGCCGACGTCATCATTGCGGTGAACGTGGGCACGCCGCTTCTCAAGCGTGAGGAGCTCGGCAACGTTGTCACCGTGATGGCGCAGATGGTGAACCTCCTCACCGAGCAGAACGTCAGGCAGTCGCTCGCCGACCTAGGACCCGAGGACATCCTGATCACGCCGGACCTTGACGATTTCACGAGCGCCGACCTCAAGAAGAGCGACAAGATCATCACCCGCGGCTACGACGCCGCGCAGAAGGTCCGTGACCGCCTCGAGCGCCT